>Ga0116156_10002710_pt1 | contig 15904 bp, 14 predicted proteins | sample AD_UKC045_MetaG_FD_89891 | JGI IMG/M metagenome (GOLD analysis project Ga0116156, IMG submission 89891) | Active sludge microbial communities of municipal wastewater-treating anaerobic digesters from USA - AD_UKC045_MetaG | ecosystem: Engineered > Bioreactor > Anaerobic > Digestate | place: USA... | reverse complement strand
TATTTTATTGATTTTTCTACCAGCTCTTTATCTTTATCTGAACTCATTTTTTCTCCAATTAATTTTTCAGTTGCTGCCACTACCAGCCCTGCGATTTCTGACTTCACCTCCGCCATCATCTTGCCTTTTTCCTGTTCGATCGATTTTTGCGCGTCGACAATCATTTTTTCCGTCTGTTTCTTGGCTTCCACAGAAATATTCTCCGCTTCTTTTTTGGCTGTTTCTTCGGCCTTTTTTATGATTTCTTGCGACTCAATTTTCGCTTTTTTCAGAATTTCCTTTTCCTCGATCGATACTTCTTCCAATTTTTTCTTTGCCTCTTCCGCGTCTTTCACGCCCTTTTCTATCTTTGACGTCCGTTCGTTAAGAGTTTTTAAAATCGGCTTATAGGCAAATTTGTAAAGCACCAAAAGAACGATGGTAAAATTTACAATCTGCGCAATAAGCAAGTTGGTTTCAATATGAAATGTTTTTATTAGTTCTTCCATAAAATTGTGTCATTGCGAGGAGCGTAGCGACGTGGCAATCTCTTGTTAACTTATGAGATCGCCGCGCTTCGCTCGCGATGACATGATAATAACCTTATCCTAATCTCGAAAACGAGACTAGGTAAAACTACTACTTGATTGAAAACGCGATAACTAGAGCATAGATTGCAATAGCTTCAGCAAACGCGGCCGCCAGAAGCATCGGCACCAGAATTTTTCCGGCTGCTTCCGGGTTTCGTCCGATCGATTCCATAGCCTTCGCTCCGATCCGTCCGATAGCGAGGCCTGGTCCGATCGATCCGACTCCGATTGCTATGGCTTTCGCCAGCATGGTCAGATCCATAATTTTATGCTTATTTCCGAAATCGACTGGTTGTTATTTTTAAAGTCGCTCGGGAATAATTAAATTAATTATTAACAAATAAAAAATGAGCCTAGTGCTCTTCGTGGTTCTGGGTGGCAATTGTCATAAATACCAATGTCAGCATAGCAAAAATCAAAGCCTGAATCAAACCGACTATTATTTCCAAAAACATAAACGGTAATGGCAGAATATAAGCAAAAAGGGCCATCATAGAAGCAAGCAAGACCTCTCCGGCAAAAATATTTCCAAATAACCTGAATGACAACGAAGCTACTTTGGCAATCTCGCCAATAAATTCAATTATTCCGACGAATGCCTGAATAGGATTTACCAAAATCACCGCAAAATCTTTTTTTATCTTTCCTGGTATGGCTATGAATGATTTTATATTTATAAATTTGTTGAAATGTTGCCATGCTCCGATCATTATCACTCCCATGATATGGGAAGCAATCACTGCAAAAAGAGCGAGGGCCAGAGTGGTGTTGATATCTGCTGTTCCGCCTCTAAAAAGCGGGATGAACATCGGGTGCCCCCCGTGAGATTCGATAAAGCCGATTGTTCCCATTCCCGGCAAAAGCCCCAGCCAATTATTCACTAAAATGAATAGAAAAAGAGCTAGCGCGATAGGGAGGAATTTTTCTGATTTTTTACGGTCCCCCGTTATGCTATCCGCCAGCTCCAGAGCTTGTTCCAAGATTAACTCGAATATGTTTTGAACGCCTCGCGGAATTTTTTTGATCTTTTTTTTGATCGAAACAAAAAAAATGACCAGAATGGCGACTGCAATCCAACTGGTCAGCAAAGAATTGGTGATAGTAAAATGATGATAAGTGCCAACAGGTTCGGCAAACAAGGTTGTTTCCGATTGGATCTCTTGATTGGCTTGCGTATTCATTTGTTCCGCATTTTCCGTCATAAATTCTATCGTTTATTATTTTCCCCGTCTTTTTTTTCTTTCTCTTCCTTCTCGATCCTCTTCATTTCTTTGAGCGAATCATGGATGATGCCGAAACTTGAAAGAAAAAAAGCAATTCCTACTAATATTAAAAATAACCAAGGCTCGGTATTGTATTTCCTGTCCAGCCATTTTCCAACAAAAACAGCCAGAATAACAGGTCCAGCAATCCAGCCGGAAAGCCTTGTAAAAAGTAACAAACTAGGCTGCCACCATGGAGCTTTTGGATTGTTTTTATTATCTTCCATTTTCTTACTCTAACGTGCAACCACTATTAATTTTCTATCAAAATTCCAAAAAAGTCAACCCCGCACTAAATTTCATATCCTAAACATGGACTTGGCGTTTTTGGTGGTTGCTTTGGCTATCTCCTCCAAAGTTACGCCCTTGATTTCAGCTATTTTTTCCGCTACAAACCTGACATAAGCCGGCTCATTCCGTTCGCCTCGATGAGGAATTGGCGTGAGATACGGGCAGTCGGTCTCGACTACCATATGCTCTATGCCTATATTTCTTAAAACCTTATCATAATCCCGGGCAAAAGTGATAATGCCATTAAAGCCCAGCATGAAACCCAATTGCGTGTATCTTTCAGCCTGCTTGAGATTTCCAGAAAAACAATGGACCACTCCCCTGAGCTTTTCACCATATTCCTTCTTTTTTTCTTCCAAAATTTCAATTACTTCATTGTTGGCCTTCCGACAATGGATCATTACCGGCAGATCAAGTTCGACCGCCAGATCGATCCCTTCTTTGAAAGTTTCTGCTTGTTCGTTTTTGTTCTGATCGTTGTGAAAAAAATCCAATCCCATCTCTCCGATCGCCACTACTTTTTTATTCTTAGCCAGTTCCCTGTATTTTTCCGCTTCAAATTTTTCTACCGCTGATTTTATGTCAATTCCCTCTTCCTTGTCTTTAAAATCCTGAGAACCAAGATGGATCGGGTGAAGCCCGACGACCGCCCAAAGGCCGTCATATTTTTCAGCCATCTCCACCGCGCGCTTGCTCGTTTTGTATTCCGATCCAACATTAATCACTCCAACTTTCGTGTCGGAGCATCTTTTTATCACCTCCTCATGATCATCCTTGAAGGCGGAAAAATTAAGATGGGCGTGAGTATCAATAAGCATAAAAAAACCGTCATCCTGAGCTCGAATTTATATGAGAGCGAAGGATCTATTTTTTGTTACCGCTAGTTTTATCTAAATAGCCAAACTTTAGGTAACCCTTGGCAGATTCTTCGTTCCGATTTCAAATCGGAACTCAGAATGACGAAATAAGGAGTTATTTTATCCTTGGAAACAGTGCCACCGATTCTTTTGTTTCTAAAGCTTTTTTTATTTTCTCCGAAGTTTCAGGCATGAAAGGCATAAGAGCCTCCGATATGTCATATAAACCATGAACTAATTTATTCATAACATCTTCAAACTTTATTGTGTCTGTTTTAGCCAATTCCCATGGTTTATTATCTTCTATATATTTATTAAGATTTTTAATATTATTCCAGACAAAATCAATGGCTTTACCTATCTCTGGATTATTTACTATATCTTCAGTATAAAGACCGTGATTTTCTGTTCCGATTTTTATGCTAATTTTTTCGCTTAATTTTAACGTTCTAGAAACTAAATTCCCTAGTCCATTTGCCAGATCAGCATTATACTTTTCAACCAGTCTTTCCATCGTCGCATCCACATCTTCTCCAAATGTTCCAGCGCTTAGAAGCAGATAACGAGTGCCATCTGTACCAAATATCTCTAACATTTCATCGATTAAGATTGCATTTCCGAGAGTTTTACTCATTTTCTTCCCGCCGGAAAGGATATGGCCGTGAGTAAAAAGTATCTTGGGCAATTCCACTCCCAGATGCATAAGCATAGCTGGCCAGATGGTGGCGTGAACCCGAAGAATATCTTTTCCAATAAGCTGCACATCGGCTGGCCAAAATTTTGGCATTTTTTTCTCGTTTCCATCCCAGTCAAGGCCGGTTAGATAATTTAAAAATGCATCTGCCCAGACATAAGTGGTGTGCGTCGGATCGAATGGCAATGGAATTCCCCAAGAAACATTTTTTCTGGAAATTGAAACATCTCGCAAAGTTTGATTCTTTAAGAATGACAAAATCTCTTTTTTATATTTTTCGGGAGTTAGCTTGAATTCATCACTTTCAATTTTTTTAATAAGTTCCGGCTGTAGCTCAGTTAATTTTAAGAGATAACTTTCTTCTTTTATTAATTCCGGGACAATATTATGATCTGGACATTTGCCATCCACCAGATCCGACTCATTCTTAAATTGTTCGCATCCAATGCAATATAATCCCTCATATTCTCCTTTATATATTGCTCCATTGTCATAAAGTGTCTGCAGGACTTTTTGCACTGCTTTTTTATGGCTTTCATCAGTAGTTCGGATAAAATTATCATATTTTATATCTAATTTGTCCCAAAGCTCCTTGAAATGAGCCACTATCTCATCAGTAAATTCCTGGGGATTTTTTCCCGCGCTTTCTGCCACTTTCTGAATTTTCTGTCCATGCTCGTCCGTTCCAGTGAGAAAAAATACATTTTCTTTTCCCAGTTGTTGCCGATAAAACCGCGCCAAAACATCCGCCGCAATGGTAGTATAAGCATGGCCGATGTGCGGTTTTGCATTTACGTAATATATTGGGGTGGTGATGTAAAATTTATTCATAAAATACACTAAATTTAACTAATATTTACTAAAATTAACTAATTTTGGATAAAAATGGCTTCCTGCCATTGGTATATATAAACCTCTTTATATATAGCTTCGGACTTTTGAAATTTACAAAATATCCCAATTCATACTCGCTATTTCTAAGATAACTATAAACCTGATCTAGTAAATTTTTTGGCAATAAATCAATCGCTTTCAGTTCAATTATGATCTTTCTATCGACCAAAAAATCAACCCTGTAATTTCCCATCTTTTTTCCTGTCTTAGGAGAATATATATTGATGTTTTTTTCTTTTTCGACTGATATTCCTCTAGTTACAAACTCTTCTTGAAGAGCATTTTGATAAACAATTTCCTTATGGCCTGGACCAAAATTTTTCCTTACTTCTATAAAAGCACCTTGTATATTATAACTTAAATCTTTATACAATAAGTCAGCCATTTTTTATTTTAGTTTTCTTCGTAAGTATTCGTTCCTTTAGTGTATTATAATTGCGATCTCCCCTTTTACTTTATCCTTATTCTCCTCAAAATATCTCAGCACTTCTTCCGCTTTTCCGCGGATGATTTCTTCAAACATCTTGGTGAGTTCCCGGCCGAGAATGATATTTTTTTCAGGAGATAAGCTCTTTAATAACTCTAAATTTTTAACCAATCTATGCGGGGATTCATAATATATAACCGGACATTCAAATGCCATAACACGCTTAAAAAATGTTTCCCGCCCTTTTTTATGTGGTGGAAAACCCAAAAAAACAAAGCCTGATAAATCAATTCCGGAAACAGATGCCAAAGTTGTGAGCGCTGAAGCGCCTGGAATAGGAATGACCGTGATTCCGTTTTCAATGGCTTTTTCAACCAATCTATTTCCTGGATCAGAAATTCCCGGCGTGCCGGCGTCCGTCACGAAAGCCACGCTTTTTCCATTTTTGAGTTCCGAAATCACATAATCCAATCTTGGTTCCGGCTTTCGGTTGCCTTTTCCGGAGATGTTATAAAAAGACCGGGTTTCTTGAGCAATAACATAGTGATCGAGAATTTTTTTGGTCACCCGGGTGTCCTCGCAGACGATCAAATCCACTTCTTTCATAGTGCGAACAGCGCGAAAAGTGATGTCTTCCAGATTGCCAATAGGAGTAGCGACGATGTATAATATGCCTGTATGCATATCTTTAGTATAACGTATAATGTATTATGTATAAAGTATGACATTGCCTTAAACTCGTCAACATCCAATTATATCTATAAAAATACATAATACTTTATACATGATACTAGTATATGATCCTCACCACCCACGCTCTCACCGGAGCGGTTATCGGAAAAAATATCAGCAATCCCTGGATAATTATTCCTGTTTCTTTAGCCATTCACTATCTGATGGACAGCATCAAACACGCTGAATATTTTGACAGTCGGGTAGCCAAAATTAAGGATACTTGGTGGAAAGTGGCCATTGATCTAGCTATCGGTTTTTCTATAATTTTTTCTTTTTTCTACCTTGAAAAATCAAGCTTCATTGAAATGAGAAATATGCTGATCGGAATATTTTTTTCACTTTTCCCTGATTTTATAACACTGTTACATTGGAAATTCAGAGAAAATAAATTATTGGCTGAAATAAAAAAATTACATTCCTGGTCTCACCGTTACGGAAAATATCCCAAGTATTCCCCCGAACGCCAATGGAATTTTAAAAATGCTACCAATGATATCGTCATTTCCCTTATTGCCATTGTCTTTCTTTTTATTTAAATCTTTTAAATAAAAATTATTAGCAAACGCTAGTGGTTTCTATTCTGCAGGCTAATCGCCGACGTGTTTGATTTCCTTGAATTTTATTGTCATTCCTGCGAAAGCAGGAATCTACTCAAGCGATAATTAAAAGCTTAATATATGAATATTGAACTATTGTAACTCAATAGAGTGGATTCCGGGTCAAGCCCGGAATGACATATTTTTTAAATTTGTGAATTATTGAAAAGTTTTACGCGCTACGCTTTAAACGCACACACCGGCTAAAGCCGGTGGTTTTTGTTTTAAAAAAATGAAATATAATGGCAATTTTTATTTGTCGTTATTTCCCATGATATCAGCAATGAAAAGTCCCGCCGCTGTCGCCACCGGAATGGAAAGAATAGCTCCCAAAGCTCCGCCCAACTTTGCTCCAATCATTAGAACAATTATGACTGTAATGGGGCTTAGTCCCACCGCTTTTTTCATTACTTGCGGCACTACCACATGATTTTCAATCTGCTGAACAATGATATAAATCAGTATGGCCAAAAAACCAACTGTTGGTGAAACAATAAAACCCAAAATAACGCCGGGAACAGCCGAGACCAACGGCCCGATATAAGGAACGATTTCCATAATACCGGCAAAAATTCCCAAAATCAAAGCGTGTGGAACGCCAATGAGGTAAAGCCCGAATCCGCTTAAGGTCCCGACGATAATCATCAGGAAAAGTTGGCCAATAAGCCATTTACCAATTTTACTTTTTATCCTTTCAGCTAAATCCACGGCATAAGTGTGATGTTTTTTGGGAGTAACAGATATAACAAATTTTTTAAGTGCATCTTCTTCAGCCGCCATATAAAAAGTCAGAGACAATACTACAATCACCGAAATTATCCCTGAAAAGAAGCCGATAGTAGTTGAAAAAATGTTTCCGGAAATACCAGCCAAGGAATCGGTCAGATTGCCAAAAATTCTCCCTGTTTCTATATGGCTGGATTCCAGCGATGTTTTAATGGGTCCGAGAAAATCCAATGTTCTTTGATAATAAACGGGAAATTCCTGAGCAAGCTCTCTGGATTGTTCAGCTATTGGAGGAATAATAAAATAAATAGCCACTCCGATAAAAGCAAAGAGGACGATGTATATAACAAGAACTCCGATGGAACGAGGAATTTTTTTCTTTTTCATCAAATCAACTAGCGGATCAATGGCCGAAGAAATGATCACGGAAATAACAATCAATGAAACAACGTCAAGAATCAGATACAAAAACCAAACGGCCAGAAGAATCAGAATAGTTCTAAAAATTATTCCGGTAGAAATATAGATTTTTCTCTGTTCCATATTTTTGTTTTACATACTTAATAATTTTTTTAATTTGGCCGCGTTTTTGTGCGGCCCAATGACCGCCAAATTCATTTTCTCTTTTTTGAAAATATCCTTGGCTACTCTCATTATATCGGAAACGGTCACCTTATCAAAACGCTTGAACACTTCTTCGGGAACCATAATCTTTCCTTTGGACACTTCCTGATTGACATAAAACATAGCTACTTCATCGGAAGATTCCAAGCCCATCACTGATTTTCCCTTAACGAAGTCCTTGGCTTTTTGCAGTTCTTTTTCGCTTATTTTATCGCGCGTAATTTTTTTCAGTTCTTTCAAGATAGTCAAAATAGCCAATTCCAAATTTTTATGCTCCACTCCGGCCTGAACGGAAAAATATCCGCAATCTTTGAAAGTTTCTTCAGCTGATCGGACATAATAAGCCAAGCCTCTTCTTTCCCGCACTTCGATAAAAAGACGACTGGACATGTTACCGCCCAAAATTACCGAGAGCAGGCCTAAAGCAAAACGATCCTTATGTTCTTGATGATAAGCCCGAACGCCAAAAACAAAATGGGTTTGATCGGTTTTTTTGTTTTTTATTTTAATTTGGGGAGTTTTCTGCTTCTCCTTTACTTTTATTATATGCGGTTTTTCTCCCCGCCCCATATTTTCAAAATATCCCTTGATTTTGGCGACTGCTTTTTTTTCATTAATTTTCCCTGCCACACAAACTACCGTGTCATTGGCCATATAAAACCGGTTCATATAATTCAGAAAATTCTCTCTTTTGAAACTTTTAATAGTTTTTTTTCGCCCGATAATTTCCCGCCCCAAAGGATTGCCATTATACAATAAACTTTCAAAAACATCTCCCACATTTCGGATAGGCATATCTTCATACATATTTAATTCTTGAAGAATTGTTCCCTTTTCCCGATTGATTTCTTTTTCGTCAATTTTGGAATTGAGATACATGTCCGCCACCACATCCAAAGCTTTGTCCAGATGTTTGGCATCAACTTTGGCATAATACATTGTTTTGTCTTTGGCAGTAAAGGCGTTGAATTCTCCGCCAATAGAATCCAGTTCGGAAGAAATGTCCAAAGTAGTCGGACGTTTTTTAGTGCCTTTGAAAAACATATGCTCGATGAAGTGGGAAAGCCCCGCTTCCTTTTCCGTTTCGTATCTTGAACCGACGCCAATCATAACCGTTACCGTTACTGTTTCCGTTCCGGCCATAGGCACGGTAATAATTCTTAAGCCGTTTTTGAGAGTAGTTTTTTTGTGTTGCATAATTAAGGTTAATCAGTAATACGTAATTTTGCTCGCCAGGCTCGCTGTAATTTGGAAACTAAAAAATAAATGTCCTAATTACAAATTACCAATTACAAATTACTATTTATTTTTTGCCCTACTAATTCTAATCAACCCCCCGAACGGAATAATTTTCATCCCTCGTTTTTCCAGTTCATCCAAAAACAAATTCATCCCCAAAGAATCAGATGAAATATGACCGGCGACAATAACGTTGATATGGGCCGCCTCGGCCGCTTTTCTGTATTCCTCGCCCTGATGCATGGAAATAATTGTTCCTACACCGGCATTAGCCATCGCCTGATATATTTCTTTTGATCCGTCAGTTCCGCCCGTGAATTCAGACACCGCAACTTTGCCGCAACGATTGTTTTTTGATCCGGAAAAAAGCATCGGCCCCGATCCCTGACGACTAGCTTCCTGATATTCCGGTATCTCCATAAGAGTTTTCATAATATCCTTTATATATCTGGGTTTGGCTTTTTCAATTTTTTTCATCACAAACTGGGCCGACAGATTATCAGCAGGAGTATGAACATTCATCAGGCTTATTTTCATCAGCTTGGCCGCATCAACTGTTTCGTAATGATTGGCAGGGTTTACACCTCTGGCCACTTCGGAAATCCTTTTATGAATCAGTTTTTCGGCAATGTTGACCGGAATACCGATTTGCTCCATTTGATCTATCTGATAATTCATAACATCATCAAGGCCGGAAAGGGCCAGCCCCACCGGATGATGATTAATGATAAGATCCCCGTGAAGTTCTTCAGCGATATAAATCGATCCAGGTGTTACATCAATGCCGGCAAAAATTCTTTTGATATCTTTTTTTTCAGAATCAAAATGAATTCTGGAATCAGAATATGGGTTGGTTAGCTTTTCTTTGTCAAAATATCCTTTTTCGTCCCTTGGCAAATCGTCATATTCTTCCTTTTTTAACCTTAAATATTCATTGATTTCCTTTTTTGAGCGAAAATCATTCTCAATTCCCTTTTCAATGGCCAGTTTGTATATTTCTTTGATATTCATAGTTTTCTTATCTTAAAAATGCTATACCTCAGTTTATAATATTTTATACTTATTGGCAAGAAAAACCCCGTTTCGGTCGGGGTTTTCTTTGTTTTTTATTTTTGCTATTTCAACTTTTCTGAGAGATATTTTTCCAACTCTTCTATTTTTACCCTTTCCTGCTTCATCGTGTCCCGATCACGGACTGTGACCGCTTTGTCTTCCAATGTTTCAAAATCCACCGTCACGCAATATGGAGTTCCGATCTCATCCTGCCTTCTATAACGCTTGCCGATATTGCCGTTGTCATCAAATTCACAGACAAATGAAGTCTTAAGCGTATCAAATATCTCTTTGGCTTTTTCCACTAATTCCGGCTTGTTCTTTAACAGCGGGAACACTGCCGCTTTGATAGGAGCGATACTTTTAGGAAATTTCATCACCGTCCTTGTTTCTTCTCCCGTTGCTTCTTCATCATAAGCAGCAAGAAGTGCCACCAGCACCGAACGATCCACTCCAAAGGTCGGCTCCAGGACATGCGGCACATATCTTTTGCCCGTTTCCGGATCGAGATATTCTAATTTTTGTCCAGAAAATTTAGCATGTTGTGTCAGATCGAAATCACTGCGATGCGCGATACCATATAACTCTTTTATTCCGAAAGGAAAATTATACATAGTATCGATAGTCTTTTTGGAATAGTGAGAAAGTTTTTCCTTTGGATGTTCATAGCGGCTGATATTTTCTTTTCTAGCCCCGATTTCAAGTGCAAATTCTTCTTGCCATTTCAGCCACTGTTCAAATAACGGCTCCCATTTGGCTTCCGGACTGATAAAATATTCGATCTCCATTTGTTCAAATTCGCGGAGCCTGAAGATAAAGTTTCCCGCTACGATCTCATTACGGAAAGCTTTTCCGATCTGGGCAATTCCAAAGGGCACTTTTACCCGCATAGAATCCAGAACATTTTTAAAATCAACGAATATCGCACCGGCAGTCTCTGGCCTCAGATAGACAGGGATGCTCTTTCCTTCTTCGTCAGTGATCCCGTTCATCTCAGTCTTGAACATCATATTGAAAGTTCGGGCTTCGGTCCAATCAGACGCTCCACAATTCGGACATTTGATCTTTCCTTCCGCCAGCACTTTGGACATTCCTGCCAAATCGCCTTCCATATCTTTCCCTGTGGCGTCTTCGACAATATGATCCGCCCGAAATCTTTTTTTACATTTTTTGCAGTCCACCATAGCGTCGTTAAACCCGCCGACATGTCCTGACGCTTCCCAAAGTTTTGGATGGAGCAGAATCGGTCCGTCGATCCCGACGATATCCGGACGGTCCTGGACAAATTTTTTCCACCAAAGTTTTTTAATATTATTTTTCAGCTCGACTCCATATGGTCCATAGCTATAAGCATTGGCAAATCCGCCATATATCTCGCAAGCTGGAAAAATAAATCCCCTTCTCTTGCATAGAGATACGATTTTGTCCATTGTTAATTCCTTTGCCATTTTTGTCTGTGAGCGAAGCGAGCAGGAACAAAAATGAGCATCCCGCAACAATTCGCAAGTTAAAATTTATTAATATATACCAGTCTTAGCCGCAGGCGAATTCGCAAATAAAACTATACAAAAGCACCATCTTAATTGGAATTGATGCGGGATATTCCACTTAAATTAAAAAAGCTCGTCCTAAATATATAATATACCAATTACATATTCAGGACGAGCTTCAGGGAAGTCCGCGGTTCCACCTGATTTACCAAAGTCCCTTCCTTGTCCCCTTCTCCCTTTGGGAGAAGGTGTCCCGATGAAATCGGGACGGATGAGGGATAAACTTTGATCATCTTTATATTAAATTTTTCCTATTCCGGGAGCCAATCCCCGGATATTTCCACTTATTAAATATAAATTATTTATAAAAATAAGTCAATAAAAAAAGGCCCTCTCCTGGAAAATTTAATTTCCGGGAGAGGGGAAGTGCTGAGAGCTAAGGCGGAGATCTGGACCTCATCGACCACTCCTTTGAATAGGGAATGGGTCAGCGGGAAGCGTCATCCCAACAAAATGAAGAATAAAAAGAGATTCAGCTTGAAACGGGATGACCCCCAGACAATTCTAGTCCAGCCCTTAACAGCGCTCAGCAAAATAATTCATGCGATGCATTGAATCCTCCTTTGACATGGGTTTTATAAGTGTCCTGCCCAATTTTTGCATGAAATATCCCCATTTGTCAAGCGATGGCTGTGAATAAATTTTAACCGATTTTCCTTAAAATATCTTTTTCTTCGAGCGTTTTATTAAATTTCATATAATAAATCCTATCGCTTCCGCCGTGAGCTTCTAAAACTTCATTTTTTTTATAATCGTATATTTTTATAACGCCGACAGTTTCATTCTTTTGAGGACCAACAGCTTCCAACCGGTCCTTCAGGTATATTTCGTTATGAATTTTAACCGCATTCAAACCGTTTTTTGATCCTAAAATCTCCCCCACAAATTTATAAGGCGGTTTGTTTTCAGCGTTTTTGAAATTATGCTGCGGCTCTTCGCCCAGAAGAAATCCTGTTGAATATCCGCGATGAACTAAATTATCAAATTCCGTTTTTTGTTCGCTGATGATTTTTTTAATTTCTTTTTCAGGCAATTTATGTTCTATGGCATCAACAACTTTTCTGTATCCCCTCGTCACCACCGCCAGATAATAGGCGCTTTTCGCCCGTCCTTCGATCTTGAGCGATGTCACGCCGGCTTTGATAAGTCCGTCAACATGTTCAATGAGATTCATATCGTAACTGTTAAAAAAATAGGTTCCGTGCCGATCTTCCTCCACATCCATCCCGTATCTTTCTTTATCATCTTTTATTCTTATAGTTTTATTGTTCACTGTTCCTTGTTCATTGTTCATTGTTTTATATTGCCATCGGCACGGTTGCGAGCAATCTCCCAGATTGGCGCTTCTATCAGTCATCCATTTGGAAAGGATACAGCGGCCGGAATAACTCATGCACATCGCTCCGTGGACAAAATATTCCAGTTCCACTCCCGGAACCATTTTTCTGATTTCTTTTATTTCTTCAAGCGTCACTTCCCGGGCCAAAATTATCCTTTTTACTCCGATATTTTTCCAAAATTTTACCGCCTGCCAATTGGTAGCATTAGCCTGAGTGGAAAGATGGGTATCTGTTTTCGGCAAATGTTTTTTAACCAGATTTATAATTCCCGGATCACTGACAATCACTCCGTCAACTTTGAGTTTTCTGAGAAATTTCAGATGTTTTTCAATTCGCGGCAGGTGGGAATTATGAGCATAAATGTTGAGAGTGACATATATTTTCTTGTTCAGCTTATGGGCATATTCCGCCGCTTTTTTGATGTCATTTTCGGTAAATTTGTTTATCCGCACACGCAACGAAAAATCCGGCACCCCAAGAAAAACAGCGTCCGCTCCATATTCGATGGCGTATTTCATTTTTTCTATACTGCCCGCCGGCGCCAATAATTCAATTCTATTTTTCTTGTTTTTATAATTTTTCATAAATAACGCGATATTTTCATTCTAATTAGGGGCTTTGGCGGGCAAGCCCGCCGCCTGCCTGCCGGTAGGCAGGGCGCCAGAAGTTCTATCCTTCCCTTTTGTTTTTTTGAATTATCCATAAAATTATCTACTAATATATCCTTAAGCCGGAAAAGAGTCAAACAAAAATCAGCCCGAAAGGCTGATTTTTGTTGGAAAGATTATTTTATTCTTTCAAAAGATTCCACTACTTTTTTCATAATCTGACTTTTCTCCGGAGTGCTGGCAGTATATAGTATCGTCGTTTTGTCTTCCAGACTCACAGTCGCTTCAACGCTTCGGCTGTCGGGATCTTTTACGTCGCTTATCTTAACTGTGTATTCCTTGCCGGAAATATTTATTTTTTCCTCGGATTTGGTCACCTTAGTATCCACTCCCATGCCGGTCCTGCCATAAATCACAAAATAATTTTGAGTATTAGGCGGAGCGGAAATTGTTACTGTTCCGTCTTTTGTTTCCACTGTTACGCAGACTTTTCCGGTATATTTTTTGTAAGCCTCGTCAATAGTTATCGCAGAATCGGCTGAAACGCTGAAAGCCACCTTTTCCGCTTCTTTTACAGTTCCGGTTACCGGATATTTTATCTTATATTTATAAAGATCATTCACATAAGTGTTCCAGCCGTTATAGACATCCTCTTTAATTTCCGAAGACGCCTTATCTTCTGTCTTTCCTGTTTCCGGACTTTTTTCTGCAGGCGCTTTTGGAATAAAATTATCCTTCTCTGCTTCTCCGGGAGCCATCGCCACATTTCTCCTCGCGTCCATAGCAAACCAGACAATAGCAATCGTTGAAACCATAACGGCCATTATCAGCACAACAGCCGCCTTAACACTTATTTGTTTGTCCATTTTTTTGTTTTTATCCTTTTTAATTTTCCGCTTTTAGCGGATATTCCACAAAGCGTGACATCTAACAGAATAATTTAAAATAGTTTCTTTTTTCTATTATACCACAAAAAAATTATTTCTTGTTTTCCTGATTCACTTTTATCCTGATGTTTTTTACGGTTTCATTGCCCGCCCTATCCCTCATAACTAAAGCGATAAGATGAATGCCTTCAGGCAGGTTGGTTTGAGGAACAAGCGTCCATGTTTTGTTTTTTTGGCTGATGGTAGTTTTGGATCTTCTTAATTTTCCGTCAAACATCAGTTTTAGGCTTTGCGGGTGGCTTTCAATAAAAGAACCGGAAAAAACAGGTTTTTTCTTGACTGAAATATTTATGTAGTAAGGCTGATTGTCCGCTTTGATATTTGATATCAGGGGAAATTGGTTGTCCAGATAAAGAATTTTTTTGTATATTTTAGACTTGTTGCCGGCCCTGTCTTTAAACCGGAAATAAATGACATTTTCTCCCTTGGCGTTGGCCAATGTCCAGTTTATTCTTTTTTCAAAAAGTTTCCATTGGACCCCTTTGAAATTTTTGGTTTGGGAAACGGCTATTTTCAGGTCTTTTTCCTTATCAATATTGTCTTCAGCGGAAAAAACAAGTTGGCTCGAAGATGATTTTGCCAGGGAAACTTTTCCTTTTCCAGGTTTGGTTTTGTCGAAGACCACTTTTTTCTTGTAGACGGAAGATATGTTGCCGGACTCATCTTTGAATTTGGCGTAGATGGTATATCGGCCTTCTTCGGTGAAGTTGAGTTTTTTTTCTTCGGCATAAGTCTCCCAATCGGTATCGCTGAAGTCAGATTTGAAAGAAACCATCATTTGGACTATGCCGGAAAGATTGTCAGTCATATCGCCCATATCCAGATCAAAGGAAGATTTGTTGGTATGGTTGTCACTGCCGGACATATCATCGGCTCCTATGGAGCCGGAAGGAGAAGAAGAATCGAGAGTAAAGCGGGCGAAACGCAAAAAAGTTTTGGAATTAATGGATGAAAAAGCTCCTCCTATTGCTAAATATTTTTGATACAGGCACGTACTATAAATTAGTTCTTGAAATGAAGGATTCCATTCAGCATCAGCCGCGCCAGTGGTGTTATTCAGCTTGGCGATATAGTTTCTGGTCTCACCGCCGATAGTGGTAAAATTTCCACCAGCATAAATGTCCGAACCGGAAATAGCTATGTCATAAACTATGCTGGAAGCATTAGAATTCCAAGTCGCGTCAGCGGCACCAGTAGTATTGTTCAGTTTGGCAATGCGGTTTCTAGTCTCACCGCCGATGGTGGTGAACTCTCCGCCGGCATATATTTCATCGCCATAAATAGTGATGGCCCAAACACGAGCAGAAGCGTTGGGATTCCAAGTCGCATCAGCCGCGCCGGTAGTATTATTGAGTTTGGCAATATAGTTTCTGGTCTGGCCGCCGATAGTGGTAAAATCTCCGCCGGCATAAATATTATTGCCAGAAAGGGTAATTGTCCGAATAGAACCAGAGGCGTTGGGATTCCATGTCGCGTCAGCGGCACCAGTAGT
>Ga0116156_10002701_pt1 | contig 15926 bp, 6 predicted proteins | sample AD_UKC045_MetaG_FD_89891 | JGI IMG/M metagenome (GOLD analysis project Ga0116156, IMG submission 89891) | Active sludge microbial communities of municipal wastewater-treating anaerobic digesters from USA - AD_UKC045_MetaG | ecosystem: Engineered > Bioreactor > Anaerobic > Digestate | place: USA... | reverse complement strand
TAACCAAGAATGAACAAGGCGGTCTAAATGAAGCTACATATATGGTTGCCGCTCCTGCTGGTCCTGCCATTGGCACTTTCTGCCACTGGCATCAGTGTGAGCAGCGAGACACCTGATGAGTTGATTCTGGAGTTCCAGCTTCCGGAATACAGCATCGAGCACAGCAGAGACGGCAGTACCACCTGGCAGAGAATCGTGTCGGATTACGGCAACGTGGATGCTCAGGAAGGTTATCCTGAGCTGAGAGCTTACTCGGAGGCGATAGCCGTTCCGGTGGATGGAGACATCAGCATTCAGGTGCTGAGCTCAAAAAGCAGCGTCATCAAAAACATCAATCTCTACCCCGCCAAAAAGATGGTGGTGGGCGATTGGGAAGTGGACTACGAGTTTTTCCAGGACCCCCGGATATACAACAGCAAACAGCTATATCCTGAAAGCATTGCCTCCAAAAGCGAAGCGGCTTTTATCGGTGACCGGCGCTTTATTCCCATCCGGATCAATCCTTTTCAATACCGTCCGGCCCTCAAAGAGTTGACGGTGCATAGCTCGATCAGGATTCGCGTGAGTATCATCGGTGATAAATCACAGGCCAAAAACTGGCAGTTCTCGCAGAATCCCATCGATAATGTGGCGGATAGGTTTTTTCTGAACAATGCCAGTTCCAAAGCCTGGAGATTGGAAAAAACCAGAGACAGCAGTTATCAGTCCCCCAAAAACGGCAGCAGTCAGGTTTCACGGATCCAGCTGATCGTCGATAAAGATGGGATCTATAAAGTAGACAAGGCCTTTCTGCAAAACCTGATCAGCACCGAGACGGACTCTCTGGGCCTGACCATGGCCTGGGACCTCAGTGCTCTTGATCCCCGCAGACTGGAACTCAGTGATGAGAACGGGACGGTCCCTATCCACTTTGTGGGCGAAACCGATGGGGCGTTCAACAGTGGCGACTACTTTGAGTTTTATGGCCGTCGTCATGCCGGAGATACTGGCTACATGGACGATTACACCGCCGAAAACGTTTACACGCTTTATCTTAAGGACACTCTGGGTGCCAGGATGGCGGTTGAAAACGGTGGCTTGATCGAGTATAGCAGCGGTAATTACATATCTCCCGACGCTTATGAATACACCGCGATATTCCAGGAGCAGTCTGTAAGTGACAAACTTGGCAGAGGGTGGAGTGCCGCCAACCCCACTTATTATAAAGAAGACGTGTGGTTTTGGAAAAAGATCAGCGCTCCCAATCTGGAAATCGTGCCCATCGAACTGCAGTTTCCGATCGACAGCACTATCCGTACTGCTAGTGCCAAGGTTGCCCTGCATGGCCTCACCTATTCAGAAACCCTGATCCCTGGCCAGTGGGACCACGAAGCATCTGTGCGGTTGAACCAGGCAATGATCAACACTCATACCTGGGTAGGCCAAACAGAGCAAGTGTTCCAAAACGCCAACCCCATACCCAATTCCTTTATCCGGAACGGCACCAACAACCTCTTTATCAGCCTGTCTGGTAACACCGTGATGGGGGATAGGGAACAGGTCTTGCTGGACTACGTGGAGGTCAAGTATTGGCGGCAATACAAGACCACCGAAGACTTTATCAAGTTTACCAAACCCTCCAACCGCCCTGGAGGCCTCTATCAGTTTGCCCTGGAAGGCTTTTCGAGCGGGGACATATCGGTTTACAAAATCGGTTCCAGCGTCTTCAACAGCGTCCAGATCGAATCTTTCGACCTCAACGGCATGGCTCCCTGGACCGTTACTATGCAGGACAGCGTAGCCTCCACGGCTATTGAATATTACGCATGCACCGAGAGCCAGAAGATGATTCCCAAGCTGGCCAGGCTGGATATCCCATCCGATCTTCGGGATCCTTCCAATCAAGCTGAGATCATCGTGATCAGCAGGCGGGACCTCTTGAATTCCGAGGGCGGTACCAGGATTAAAGACCTCTACGAGAGCAAGGGATACACCGTCATGATGGTGGATATCCAGGACGTGTTTGACGAGTTCAACAGCGGTATCCGGGACGCACAATCCATTAAAAGCCTGTTATCCTACGCTTACAACAACTGGGCGGAACCGCAACTGCGGCATGTGCTGTTACTGGGCGAAGGAGTAGATGATGAGCGTGACAACAGCCCTTCCAGACAGTATGCAGTTATCCCGGTCAAAAAGACCTGGACCTACAAGCATGGCGCTACGGCTTCAGACAACTGGTATGCATGCATTGTCGGAAATGATACGGTGCCAGACATATCCATAGCCCGAGTGGGAGTGTGGAGGACAGACCAGATCCCTGCGGTGGTTACAAAAATGGAAAACTACCACAACAATCCTCTGCCCAATCGGCTATGGAACAGCCATCTCACCTTCACTTCCGGAGGGAAGATCACCGATTCCAATGATATCTTTGCCCAGCAGTCCGAGCGGATCAAACGCAGGAACGTATCAGACGATTATCGCGTCACCCGGGTTTATACTTCCACGCAAACCGTGAGCCCGGATTACTTTGGCGGCACCTTTGCCCTCAAGGATGCCATCAACAGCGGCACCCAGTACGTGCAGTTTATGGGCCATGGCGGAGGTCGTATCTGGGCGGATTATAACCTTTTCAATTTCAACGACGTGGCCACTTTGAACAATCAGACTTATCCGATCGTGGTGAGCCTGGCTTGTTATGCCTCGGCTTTTGATACCAACGGTTCCGCGTCTATCAGTGAAGCCCTTATCATGCAGGCCGACAAAGGCTCGATTGCCACTCTGGGATTCAGCGGCCTGGGTTATCTGGACCAGGATGAAGATTGGGGCCTGGCCTTGACGGAAGCTCTTTTCAAAGAAGACTTTCCTTCGGCGGGCGAAGCGGTCCAATTTGCCCTGGCAAGATTCTTCACCACAACGACTTCCACCGCGGCCCGTTATGCCCTCACAAACGGAGCTTCATATATGGGAGATCCGACGATCAAACCCAGAAAGCCGGTAAGAGACGCTCAGGTTGGCGCGGTATCCCACGTGCTCGCTCATGGCGATACGCTCAGAGTGAACGCGGTTTTTCCAAGCACGGTCACTGCGGCGCGTCTGTATATCATGAAAGAGAACGAGAAGGTGATCAACGTCCCCTTCGACCTTCCGGTGATCAATGGCAACTACAATGCCAGCTATGTGGTCCCCGCCACAGGCGAAGATCCCTATACCCGCAAAATCTATGTGGCTGGATATTCCTCTCTGAACGAGTATGTGGGTGTATCGGCATTTGGAGTGGGACGGCCAGCCGTTTTTCATCATGCCATAGATCCTGCGACCCCGGCCTGGAGAGATTCCGTGGCCTTTATGGCCAGGGCTTATTCCTCGACGCCAATTCTTTCCATGACCTGCAAAGTGCGCACCGATAGTGTGGGAACTACGATCAACTGGGTCGATCTGCCTATGCAGCTTACTGACCCTGATAACAATACCTGGACCACCACAGGTCGCCTGGATCCCCAAATAACTGGAAAAGAAGTGTTTTATAAATACTCGATCAGCACCCAGGACAGCACCGGGACCGTGGTTTATGAATCATTCCTGAGTAATCTGGTCTTTGCGGGGCCCGACCTTTTCCTCCGAGACATCAAACTGGACAATGAGGATGGCGAGTTCGCGCTCAAGGTGTTGGTATCCAATGTGGGTAATGCGGAATCGGCAGACACCGATCTGCGTTTGTATGTGAGCGTCAATGGCGCAAACCAGACACAGTTCAGCACCCAGGTGCTTGGTCCATTGGCGGTAGAAGAAATGCGCTGGGAATCCATTCCCCTGGCAGGTCTGCCCAGCGGGAACGTCAATTTTGAAGTCCGGGCCAATTGGGGCAACAGCTTCCCGGAATGGCATCTATTCTATAATACCAACAACATCATCACTTTAACGCTACCTTATAACTACCATAGTGTCGATTCCAATGGTCTGGTCATTCCCTCCGTGGATGCCAATGTCCTTTGTGAAATTCCCGCGGACCTGGTGCCATCCGGAAGCTCAGCAATCTTTTATGTGAACAGCGTGGGCACCCTGACTGCCAGCAACCAGCCAGATATCCACCCCATAATACTTCTTTCTTCAGACGGGGCTGCCAATCCGGTATCCTCTCTGGCGTATGAGATCAAGACCCTGAACGAAGCGCTGGTGGACTCCACCGGCACCTTTGTGGGTGGAAAAAGGATGAAACTCACCTTCTTCTACAGCGCTCTGGACCAGACTACTCAGAGCCAGGAAGCAGAAAACTCCTACAAGATCTATCGTTGGGACGCTTCTGGCAGAAAATGGATCCTCCAGGGTGGTAATATCTCCGCGTCAGAGGATAGAGTCGTCTTTGAAGTCAGAAGACACGGCATCTACACTATCTTCCGCAACCGGGACCTGATCAGGCCTACTATCGATGTAAATGTGCAGGACCAGGAGTTTACCATCGGTGGGTATGTTTCCGGGAAAGGCACGATCTCTCTGCTGCTCAGCGATGCCAACGGGATCGACGTGTTTGACAACTCGATCAAACTCTACCTCAACGGCACCCAAGTGCAGGATAACGAGTATGTGGCTTCGATAAATCTGGATAATATCAACCGCATCCCGATCAAGTATCAGCTCAATCTGCAAAGGGGCAACTACACCCTGGTGGTGGATTGTAAGGACGTGAACGGAAACTTCAACACCCGCGAAATTCAGTTTATTGTCAACGAAACCTTCAACATCACCAAGATCGGCAATTATCCCAATCCCATACTGGGAAGAGCAGAAGACCCCAAAAATGACGGTCGCACCAGATTCACCTATGTGCTGACCGACGATGCCGATCAGGTTACCATCAAAGTTTACACGGTGGCCGGACGTCTGGTGAAGACCTTTACCAATCTGCCCACGGGAGTGGGTTATCATGAATATCCCCGCACGCTCTATGCCTGGGATTGCAAGGATGAAGCAGGCTTCCCGCTGGCTAATGGCGTGTATTTTTACAAAGTGATTGCCCGTAAAGGCAACAAGACTATTGAGAAGACCATGAAAATGGCCATCCTCAAATAGGAGAGCAGATGAAGCAGCAGCAATTTATCATAACTGAGCAGGATGAGAGAGCTGAGATGACTGGTTGTCACAGCCCTCGAACCCTTCCACCCTTCCATGCCCCCAGACTCCTTCTGATAATCCTGGCCTGTGTGTCCATTCTCTCTTTGAGCGCTGGACGCTATGCGGGAGACTTTATGATGATCGGTGCCGGAGTCCGGCCGCTTGGAATGGGAGGAGCGTTTTCAGCCTTGGCTGATGACGGTTCCGCGATCTTTTGGAATGCTTCCGGTATTGCAGGCATCACAGAAAGGGAAGTGGCGGCCATGCACGCTTTTCTGTATGGAGGGCTGGCATCCTATGACAATCTCAGTTATATCCAGCCACTGCCAAACGGGGTGAGCATTGGTCTCAATCTCACCAGACTCACGGTAAGCGATATCCCGTATTTTTCGGAAAGCTATCTGATCGGGACGAATGTGGACCAACGTATCAACAACAGCGCCTACCACTTGCCTGGAGTCCCGGACAGCGAGTTTGACAGTACCGATGATCTCTATCAGTTTGCCTTTGCCAAGCATTTTCGCTATGACGCCAATATGGGCTGGCTTTTTTTTGAGATTCCCTTTGATTTCTACCTGGGCGGTAACGTCAAGTTTATCAAACGGAAACTGAGGACAAACTACGGAACCGGGACTGGTGTGGACCTGTCATTTAAGATCACTACAGATATGGGCGTGATCTTCGATGTGGAGGAATTGGGGAAGCTGGATTTTGCCATGAATTTCCAGGATGTAGCCGGAACCGATATCGCGTGGGACACTGTGAACAAGATCAAGGATGAAGTGCTTTTCAACACCAAACTGGGCCTCGCCATCCGTCAACCCATACCCCCTCTGAAATCAGAACTCAAACTGGCCTACGATTATGACTATGTATATGAAGGCACCAGCCACTATGGCGTGGAGTGGGACTATAACAACAAAGGAAGCCTGCGGGCGGGATATTATGACAAGAATATCAGCTTGGGTGCTTCAGTAAAGATCTACGACGTAAATCTCGATTACGCGCTGGTTACCAATCCGGTCGGTGTCACAAACCGTCTGGGTTTGCGCTTGAGATTCTGACCCGGGAGAATACCATGTCCAAAACCCTGCAACTTATTGCCCTGCTCATGTTAACCGTGATTTTGATATCATGCTCCGGCACTGATAAACCGGAAGAAGACACCACTCCACCTTTTCCACCCACCATGGTTCCGCACCTGGGTGACGTGGGAGATCCACCCACCACCTATTATGGACAGTCGGCGATTCTGACTGAAGACAATAACGGCATCGACTCGGTTGCCGACGGAAACTGGATAAGGATTGCCTGGAAACCCTTTATAGATGAAGATTTGAACCTGGTACGAATCTGGCGCTTTGACGAATTCAATCCCACTCCGGTGCAGATTGATTCCATCGCTCCCAACAATGACTACTATCTGGACAGCCGGGATCAACTGCCTGAGAGAATCTGGTATTCATATTTCATTGACATAGTAGACTTTGCCGGCAACACAGCCCGGTCCGACACTGTATCCTATGCCCTCCTGGCCAAACCGGTGCTTCTGGACCCTCCCAATGGGGCCACCATTTCTCCGGTAGGGGCCAGAGTATATTGGAACAGCAGCGGTTTTGCCTCCATTTACAGGCTGGTTTTGTTTGATTCCAATCATAACTATCTGTGGCATCAGGACCTCCCCACTGCGATGGAAGAACAGCTCTTTATGGACATTCCGGTAAATCTGCTCACTCAGCACTCCGGCGAAGGGATTTACTGGCGCATTGATTCCTTTGACTGGGATGAAGAACGTCAGCAGTATCTGGGTGCTGAATCTTTGGAACGGATCGTCTATATCCAGTGATTTAACCCTCTACGTGAAGCCCTGCCATCTTGGACAGGGCTTCACGTTTCTGTTAAGTAAGGAATTTCGGCAGACATAGACTATTATTGCGACTTTCTAAGCGTCTGTGGGCTAGATGATTAGGACATTAATTCAGGATTTGGAAGCAGAACGGCATCAGCTTTTTTGGGCTTAGGTATCAATCTTGCTTATCTTATAAGGACAATGAATTGAGCTTGGAATTTTTGTTAACCAAATATAACTAAGAAGAATGAAAGGAGAGGAGATGAAGAAGCACTTCATACTACTCATGCTACTGAGCCTTGCGGCCTTATTAATGGCAGCGCAGGGAAGCATCGTGTTTTCTCAGAATCCCAGTTCTGTGCAGCTTCTGCGTGAAGCGCAGAATGGGTTGAGCGTACGCTACACCCTGGACAAATTGGATTACCAGGATATGGACACCCCTGAAGGAAGATTTACAGACCTGTCTGTTCAGCATTATACCAGCACCAATCTGACCGGCCTGCCAAAGCTGCCATTGCAGAGGCAGATTATTGCCGTCCCGGAAGGTGCCACCGTGGTGCCCAGCATCGTAACCGCACAAAGACAGATTATTGCGTTGGCTTCCCGCGGGATCAATTATCCGATCATGCCACGCCAGGAATCCGTCTCCAAGAGCGCTAACCCCGCCGACATTTCTTTTGAAGTCAACCGCGATTTCTACAACCGCTCAGCCTGGACTCAGGAACCCTTCGTCCGGGTGGAAGAGATCGGTTATATGCGCGGTGTCAGACTTTTTGCCCTGGATTTTATGCCTGTGCGTTACAATCCAGCTCAGGGCGAGATCGAAGTGATCGTCGAAGCTGAGATCAGAGTGGACTTCGCCGGGGCCGATCTGGCTGCCACCGAAGCTCTCAGAGAACGTTATTACTCGCCCGCTTTTAATGGCATTTACCAGAAAAGCCTGCTTAACCCATTAGACAACAGGGCTACTCTGAACCGCTATCCCATGAGCTATCTGATCATCACACCTCCCAACTTTGTGACTGCCCTGCAGCCCTTTGTGGATTGGAAGATCAAAGAAGGCTTCAACGTGATCGTGGCCACAACGACTCAGACTGGCACAACCGCAAACGCGATCAAAACTTATCTTCAGAATATCTGGAACAACGCCACAACCGCCAACCCCGCACCCAGCTATCTGCTCATCGTTGGTGATGTCGCTCAGGTGCCATCAAATACAGGCACAACCGGTTCCCACGTGACGGACCTCACGTATGTCCGCCTTCAGGGCACCGACTTTGTGCCAGAAATGTACTTTGGTCGTTTTTCCGCCACCACCGAAGCCCAGGTGACCAACCAGGTCAATAAGACTCTCATGCATGAAATGTACACCATGCCCAGCGATGCCTATCTTGGCGACGTGGTCATGATCGCTGGTGCCGATCCCAGTTGGGCCCCCACGCATGCCAATGGCCAGATCAACTACGGGGTCAACAACTATTTCAATCCCGCTCACGGAATCAATAGCTTCACCTACATGTATCCGGCTTCAGGATCCTCAGACAGCCAGATCATCCAGAACGTCTCCAACGGAGTGGGCTATGTAAACTACACTGCCCACGGCAGTGAGACCAGCTGGGCCGATCCCACTTTCAGCGTCTCAAACGTCAACAATCTTCAAAACGTCAACGAATACCCGGTTGTGGTTGGCAACTGCTGCCTCACCAGCGCTTTCAACACCAACGTCTGCTTCGCGGAAGCCTGGCTGAGAGCCGAAAACAAGGGCGGAGTGATCTATATCGGCGGCACCAACAGCACCTATTGGGACGAAGATTACTGGTGGGGAGTAGGTTACAAGCCCCCCGTGGTAGGTTCCGGCTCTCCTTTCATCGCTGGCCGGACCGGTGCCTACGACTCGATGTTCCACGAACATAACGAGCCCCTGGCCGATTGGGCTACGAGCGTCGGCGCTGCCACTTTCATGGGCAATATGGCTGTGGTGCAGTCAAACAGCTCCCGCATCAACTATTATTGGGAGATCTATTCCGTGATGGGCGATGCCAGCCTGATCCCATATCTTGGGATTCCCGCGCTAAATTCTGCTGTGGTTCCCGAGACGATCTTCCTCGGTATGGGCAGTGCTGATATTATCGCTGACCCCTACAGCTATGTGGCCATTTCGATGAATGGCATTTTGCACGGTACCGGTTTGATGGATGCCACTGGCAATATGACCCTGAGCTTCACTCCTTTCACAGAGCCGGGAACAGCCCAGCTGGTGATCACGCGCTCCATGCGTAAACCCCTGATCGCCAACATCCAGGTGATTCCCAATTCCGGGCCCTATGTGACCGTCAGTCCCATCACCGTCAACGATCCTAACCAGAATGGCCTGGCCGAAGCCGGTGAGATCATATCCATGGACATCAGCTTTAACAATGTAGGAGTAGTGGAAGCCACTGGCCTCACTGCCAGCCTCACTACCACCAATCCCTGGGTGTCACTACTAACGGCCAGTTCCCCGATTCCAAACGTGCCAGCAGGCAGCAGCATCGATGTCACAGACCTGTTCAGTGTTCAAATCAGTCCCATGATTCCTGATCAGCAGGTCATCAATTTCGACATAAGCATCACAGACGGCAGCAATACCTGGTCCTCAAGCCGCAGTATCACTGCCTACGCTGCCGATCTGCAAATCACCGGCGTGACCATGAACGACGGCAACACCAATGGCTTCCTCGAGCCTGGTGAAGTAGTCACCATCCAGATGGCCTTAGCCAACAACGGCCACATGCCCATCAGCGGTGGAAGCATGGTGATCGTGCCCAACCATCCTGGCGTAACTCTGGACAACGAAAGCTTTGTCCTGCCTCCTATGTCGATTGGGGCCAGCGCTCAAATCAGCGTGATCGCCTTTTTGGCTGGTGACTTGCAGACAGGAACGGTGATTTCTCTGGGAGTTGCTATCAATGCCGGCGCGCAGATGATCAACCACACCATTTCTCTGCCGATTGGTATGACTGGCGAGGATTTTGAAGCCGGAAACTTCACCAACTATCCCTGGACCAACAACAGCCCCGTTCCCTGGACCATCCAGAGCGGTGCAAACAACACCCATGGTGGCACTTACGGCGCCAAATCCGGCACCATATCGCACAATGGTACCACAGAGCTGTCTTTGACCCTCAACGTTGGCGCGGCCGGGAACATCAGCTTCTGGAGAAAAGTCTCCAGCGAGAGCGGATACGATTTCCTGCGCTTTCTGATGAATGGCACTGAAATGGCCTCATGGAGCGGAACTCAGGATTGGACCCAGATGAGCTATCCGGTCCAGCCTGGTCCGAATACCTTCAGCTGGAAATACACCAAGGACGGATCTGTGAGTTCCGGAAGCGACTGCGGCTGGGTGGACGATATCATCTTCCCGATGGCTGGCAGTTCCAGCGCGGCCATTTTCTATAGTCCCAATGAGGCTATCTCTTTCACGGAAGTTGCCGCTGGCAGCACTGTGAGTGCCGACCTGGTGATTCGCAATCTGGGCAACATTACTATGAGTGGCATGATCACTATGCCCACCGGTTTCGTGCTCTCGATGAACGGCACCGTCCTGCCTCCCGATTATTCCTACAACCTTGAGGCCGGGCTCAATCAGGTGTTTATGGTCAGCTACACAGCTCCCACTCCAGCCATCAACCTCGACGATGTGATCATCGTTTCATCCAATGATGCCAACAATCCTGCTGTGATGATCCCAATCACAGTAAGCGCGGTGGTAGCAAACGATGATCCTGTGATTCCAGCCGTCACCAAGCTGGAAGGCAACTATCCCAACCCCTTCAATCCAGAGACTGCCATCCGCTTCTCGACCCGTGAAGCTGGTCCCGTGAGGCTCAGTATCTACAACCTGAAAGGTCAGCTCGTGAAATCCCTGCTCAATTCAAACCTGCCAGCCGGCAATCACAGAGTGATCTGGAACGGCAAAGACGAGAGCGGGCGCAGCGTCTCCAGCGGTATTTATATGTATCGCATGGAAGCGGCTGGTTACTCAAAAACCCTAAAAATGATGTTGATGAAATAAATCAATCTGTCCAGGCGGCATCAATTGGTGCCGCCTGGATGTTTTGGAAAATGAGTTGATCATGAAGCCCGTTTTTTTGGTTGACAGATTTTGCGGTCCACATAATCTACTCATTTTAGCAGAGATTAACACTGAAGCGGAGAATGCCGGTCTCAGACTTTCGTCGGATCGGAATCCTACGCTCCTCATAGATTAAATAAAAGTCGTGAATCCATGGAGGATCCAATGAAACATTTGATACTGACCCTGACCCTGTTGCTCACCCTTTTGGGACTGACAGCGGAGCAGGTGACCGTCGGACCCAATCAAAACCAGGTTCGGCTTGTCCAAAGCCAGTCCGACAACATGGTCCTGGAGCTCACTCTGGGCCATTTCAACCGGGAAGCCGTTCAAATCAACGGCAGCACTTGGTATCATATCGATCTTAAAAAAGCTGGCCTGACTCTGGAGAGCGGTTTGCCTCAGCTTCCTGTGATGGCCGGCAGTGTGATCATCCCCAACACGGCCAGGATGGAGCTCAGCACCGTCCTCAGCGAGTATGTGGATATTCCCATGCAGGTGGCACCCTCCAAAGGCAATTTGACCCGTGATATCGATCCGGACAGCGTGCCCTACAGCTTTTCACCCTTCTACTCCGGGACCGAAGCATGGCCGCAGAGCAACTCCGAATTGACTGAGCCATTTATCCTCAGGGACTATCGTGGCATCACGGTCCGCTTCGTGCCCTTCAGCTATTTCCCCTCCACCGGAACTTTGAGAGTATACACCAAAATCCAGGTAGCGCTCAACAACACCGGCACGGACCTCACCAATTCCCTTTCCGTTCCCAAGAACAGCTATAGCGAGGAGTTTGAGGGCATCTACGAAAACATGTTCCTCAACTTCCAGCAGGCCAAGTATCCCTCTCTGGCAGAACAGGGACGCATTCTGGTGATCAAGCACAACATGTTTGACACTGATATCATGCCCTGGGTGAACTGGAAGCGTCAAAACGGCTATCAGGTGGACGTGGTGGATGTCAGCGTGGCTGGCCCTACCGCCAACAATATCAAAACCTATATTCAAGGCCAGTATGACCTCAACAATGGCCTGATGTTTGTCCAGATCGTGGGCGACGCTCCTCAGGTGCCTACCCTCACTTCGGGTGGAGGAGGCTCTGATCCTTCCTTCGCGCTTCTGGCAGGAGGCGACAGCTATCCCGATATCTATGTGGGCCGCTTCTCAGCCCAGACCGTCACGGAGCTTCAGACCCAGGTCACCAAAGCCGTGGAATACGAAAGAGATCGCGTAGCCGGCAATGTCTGGCTCCAAAAGGCAATGGGCATCGCTTCCAATGAAGGCGGCGGCTCACAAGGCGATATGGGAGAAAGCGATCAGGCCCACATGGAACTGATTCGCACGGACTTGCTTGGTTATGGCTATACTTCCGTGGACCAAATGTATCAGACCCAGGGAGCCACAGCCGCACAGGTGAGCGCCAATCTCAACCAGGGACGGGGCTTTATCAACTATGTGGGGCACGGATCTGACACCTCCTGGGTGACCACAGGTTTCAGCAACACCCACGTCAACGCTCTCACCAACGACAACATGCTGCCCGTCATCGTCTCGGTAGCCTGCGTAAATGGCAACTTCACCAGCCAGACCTGTTTTGCCGAAGCCTGGCTGAGAGCAAAAAACAACAGTACCGGTGAGCCTACTGGCGCTGTAGCAATGTATGCCAGCACCGTCAACCAGGGTTGGAATCCTCCCATGCGCGGACAGGATGAAGTCACCGACCTCCTGGTCGCGGAAGCCAAAAAGACCATCGGCGGCCTCTATTTCAACGGCTCCTCCAAAATGATAGAAGTATATGGCACCAGCGGTATCAGTGAGTATAAAAACTGGACCATCTTTGGAGACGCGTCTCTAATGGTGCGCACCAAAGACCCCATGCCCTTGACTGCCAACTACAATCCCATCCTCTTCATGGGAATGAACAGCTTCACCGTGGATACTATCGCCGGGGCCAGAGTGACCCTTTCAGCCAATGGTACCGTCTATGGCCACGCCATAGCCGATCTGACTGGAAACGCGGTGGTTTCGATTCCCACCCCTCCAGTGGAACCGATGGACCTCACCCTCACCATTACAGCTTTCAACCGTGAAGCCCACATAGCCACCGTTCAGGTGCTTCCCTCCACTGGACCTTATGTGGTGGTTACCGGAATGACCGTGACGGACAACAACAACAACCAGGCTGACTTTGGCGAAACCGTCAACATCGGCTTTGGCCTCAACAACGTGGGCTCCGGTGCCGCTCAGGGAGTGGTGATGAATCTCAGCACCACCAGCCCTTATTTGACCGTCCTGAGTGGACAGGACAGCATCGGTGACATTCCAGCTGAAACTACCGGCGGTACTGTCACCGGCTTCACAATTCAAATCGCTGCCAACGCACCCGATCAGCATGTGGCCCCTCTGGACCTGTTGATCACCCTGAGCGACAACACCACCTACGCCTACACCCGCAACCTCACTGTCAACGCTCCCAACATGCAATGGGGCGCCATTTTGGTGGATGACAGCGTGGGCAACAACAATGGCCGGGTCGAAGCTGGCGAAACCGTCACTCTGAACTTTCCGATCAACAACCTCGGGGGTGCTCAGGCCAACGATCTGATCAGCGCTTTGGCGATCAACAACGGGACCAACGTCTCAGACCCTGTGCAGACCACCTTCACAGCCCTTCCGGCCGGTGGCAGTGTCAATATGATTTACACCGTCACCTTCAGTTCACAGATACCGGTTGGTACCACCATCAATATGACTGCCATGGTATTCAGCGGAATGTACAGCGCCATGCAGACCTACACGATGAACGTGGGCCAGGTGATGGAAGGCTTCGAAGGAGGTTTTGGTGGCTATGACTGGGTGTTTGCCAACGGCAACTGGACTACCGTTCCGGGAAGCTACAACGGCACCACGGCTGCCAGGTCGGCCACGATCTCACACAACCAGAATACTTCGATGTCTGTGACCATGGTCAGTCAGGCTGCCGGAAACATCTCATTCTGGAAGAAGGTTTCCTCCGAGCAGAACTATGACTATCTGAAATTCTATATCAACAACACCCTCAAAAACCAGTGGAGCGGCACCAATGACGTCTGGAGCCAGCTCACCTATCCCGTCAACGCTGGCACCAACACCTACAAGTGGGAGTATGTCAAAGACAGTATGGTCTCCAGTGGTGACGATTGCGCCTGGATCGACGACATCATCTTCCCCTCCACAGGTGGGACCACCGGAGCTCCCATGATTTCCATGGATATCACCAGCCTGGATTACGGTGACATCCTCCTGGGCGAGACTCCTGTCCTGCCCGTCACGATCAACAACGTGGGTGACGCGGTGTTAATCGGCACGGTGGAAACATCCGCGCCCTTCAGCATTGTCGATGGTGGAGGCAACCTGCTTGAACAGATGAATGTGGTGATCCAGCCTTCCAGCTTCCTCCAGTTCGATCTGCGGTTCGCTCCCAGCGCGGCTGGCAGCTTCGATGGCAGTCTGATTATCAATACAGATGATTCTGCCAATCCTAGCATCGTGATCACCCTCAGCGGCACCGCCAATCCAGTCGCGAACGACGATCCCATCCTCCCAGCTGTAACCGCTCTCAAGGGCAACTACCCCAATCCCTTCAATCCCCGCACCACGATCAGCTACAGCGTCAAAGAGCAAGGTCCCGTTTCCATCGGCATCTTCAACCTCAAAGGCCAGCTCGTCAAGACCCTGGTCAGCGAAGCCAAAGCTGCCGGAGATCACACTGTGGTCTGGGAAGGCGATGATGACAATGGACGTCAGGTCTCCAGTGGAATCTATCTCTATAAGATGTATTCCGGCAAATACACCAGCACCAAGAAAATGATCATGATGAAGTAATTCATTAGAGATCAAAAGAATACAATGAAGCGGAGCGGGAGACTGCTCCGCTTCTCTATTATGCAGGCGAACAGAACTTCATGTAAAAAATCTGTGCATACCGCCGATGCAATGGCTTATAAACTTATGCGCGACTATTAGTTACTTATTCATAAGAGCCGTCATGCGAACAGGCATCTCCCACCCAAGCCCAACAAATTGGGGATGGGTCCGATGTGATCAGGGCAAGGATGTGCTCAACGGTTATGGTTGAGTTAAAGACCATAACCGTGCCGGGAAGCTGAGTTTCAGAAACACACCTCCCATTCGTTCCCAGTTACCCGCCGTAGAGATGCCGTGCGCTCTCCGGCGTTTTTCGGGGGAGGAGGCACGGTATCTCTACGGCGGGTAACCAGCAAGGAACCTGAGGAACTCGTCGAGACCGTTGAATAATCGGTATCACTGGCTTCAGAGCTAGTGAAAAACATCACCTTGACCGTCTTGGAGTTCGAAGCCCCAAAAAAATTACACGTTTATCTCTATACCTGATGGGGCTTTGGACTTACGTGCAGCACTTCGATGACATTTATCTCGCGGGTGTACTGGTTGAAGTCCAATCGGCCCGCAAACTCGCTGCCACGCATACAGTTATCGTGGCCGCTTGAACTCCAACGGGGTTTATGTTGGTCTCTTGTTTAGTCAGTTTTTGCACAAGCTCTGAAGCCAGTATTACGGCTATGGGCAACGGTCTTTCGTTGATAGCAGGAATCTTTGAAAATTGAGGTAAATATCCCGGGGGAAGAATACTGGTTGACAGAAACAGCGCCCTGAGATTTATGGAACAACAAACGAAGCTTGTCTGCTTCTGCCTTACCGCAAAGGCGCGCGTAAGGCTATGAAATAAAAGCGAATATCATAGATATTTATCGTGAAGCAGGCGAAGCCGATGAGGTTTCGCCTTTTTCATTTCCGGTAAGAAGGAGGTTCTTATAATCCGGATAAAGCGTGGAAAGGCACGCACCAAAG
>Ga0116156_10002695_pt1 | contig 15951 bp, 16 predicted proteins | sample AD_UKC045_MetaG_FD_89891 | JGI IMG/M metagenome (GOLD analysis project Ga0116156, IMG submission 89891) | Active sludge microbial communities of municipal wastewater-treating anaerobic digesters from USA - AD_UKC045_MetaG | ecosystem: Engineered > Bioreactor > Anaerobic > Digestate | place: USA... | reverse complement strand
TTGGCGTGGCCCACACCGCCTGTTGCTGTACGTCCACATTGCCGATCCGGACGACAAGTGGACGGTCGGTCTGACGCTGAACGGCCAGCCGGTCGAGTTGAAGAAGGCCTACAGCGATGTCTATCCGCTCGGCCGCGAACGGACCTTTACCGGTTTCTATGCCGACGTGTCGAGCTTGAAACCCGACACGCGGCACACGGTCGAAGTGACTCTGCCCACCGGCCTCCAGCCGGGCCAATTTCAGGGCCTGTTCTTCGAGAACGTCGAAGCCGAGTTCACGAACGAGCTGGTGCCGCCAGCCAACTAGGCATCGTTCGAGAAATTAGTGGCGTGAGCTTCCAGCTTGCGATGCCAGCATTTACCGCAAGCTGGAAGCTTACGCCACGGAACAACCGGACACTTACTTCTCGAACGATGCTAACAGGCCGTTGATAGACGTCCCGGACTATATCGAGACGCTGGACTATGCTCTCATTCTTCGGCCTCGATGATGATCAAGTGACCGCCGTTCGGTTCCATCGCGATGGGGATCACGCTTTGTGAAGTCACGTGCTGCTGCGTGTGCGTGGCCTTGCGGCTGCCGGGGGTGTCGCGGTAGATGCTGGCCCGGTAGGCTTGGCCCGGAGCTAAGAAGCTCAGCGAGTATTGATAACAACTGGCTTGCGGGCCGGACATGCTGGCGACGTACCAATTTGCGCCGCGGCGGCGGGCCACGCTGACGTGCTTGCCCAGGTCGGTGGCGACTTTGATTTCGTCGGTCAGCCCCGGCATCTTCTCGGCGAATTCGATTTCTGCACCCCCCTCGCCGCCGGGCGACCACTGTCTCATCCCGGAACGCACCGAGGCGCGGCCTTGATAGACTCCCAACATCGCCACCTGGTGGCAATGCGTCTTGGAGTTCTTGTAGATCTGCGGCGTGTAGTCGAACGGGCCCATGATGCCGCGTGTGAACGGCAGCAGGATGTCGTGCAGCGACTTGATCTCGGGCGCGATCGACGGCTCGGCCTCCTCACCGGCGACGCCCTCCACATTCACCAGATTGGGATACGTTCGGCAGAGGCCATAGGGAAGAAACGCGTCGTGGATGCAAAGGATGAGTTTGTGCTCCGCTGCCTTTTTCACCATGTAGGCAATAGCCCGCTCGTTCTCCTGCGAGGAAGGCGGAACGAATCCCGGCTTGACCCCGGCGACGCCCCACCGCTCGTAACAGGCAAAGACGTCCTCAATCGCATGTTCGCCGCCGAACTCCTTCAGCAACGCGCCGCGCACGTACAGACACAGGCCGATGGGATGTTCAAGGCTTTTGCCGTAGGCGGTGATGGCGGGAATGTCGAGGTCCACATAGTTGCCGCCTTGGAAGGAGTGCGGCCGGAACGGGACGTAAAAGTCCGAGCGGTCCGCGTCGGTCAACGAGACGAAACCACCGCCCTCCAGCGCCACCGTCACGGCCCCTTCGCTCTTCTTCATCGTGGCGATCGTCGCGTTGCCGTACTGATAGTCGCGAGCGGTGTAGATCACCCGGTCGCCGCCGAACGCGAACTCCGTGAGCAACCTGTTGACGGTCACCTCTTTCCATTCCGGCTGCTGCGGAAACACATACCGCACGGCCACGCCCTCGTTGTAGGCGCGGAGCACGACGTGCAGCAGGCGCTGCGGCGCAGCCGTTTCCTGCAATTTCAAAGTCAGCTCGTGATAGTGATCTCGCACTTCGCTCAGGAACCCCCACACCGGTTTCCAGGTGGTGTTGCCGGTGGCCGTTTCCGTGCCGACCAGCGTGTACTTGCCGGAAAAGCTGTCGGGCGCAATCTCCGCGCCCAGGAGTCCGTCCCGGATGATCGGGTTGTCGCCATGAGCGACGCTCCAGCGTGGCAGGCCGTCCTTGACTTCGACGGTCGCGACCACCTTGCCGTCCGGCGACTTTGCGGTTTCCGCGGCAGCCGCGGCGTTCAGGCAAGCGAACGTCCCAACAAGGAATGGTTGGATCAACCTCATGGCTTCCCGGACAGTCAGCTACTTCCGGCTGAGCTTCACTCCGCTACCGACCAGGAGATCAGGTTCGCGGCGGCGCGGCTGGCTGGTAGGAGGCCAAGACCCGTTGCCGCGTGGCCTCGTCGAGTTTTTGCAGGGCCTTCATGGCGGCTGTCTCATCCTTGGCATCGGACTTGGCGAACGAGGGAACCTCCGAAGGCAAACCGACCCGCATGAAGTACCTTGCCAGAGCCTGTGACAGGTGTTCGCGGAACGGCGATTTCATTCGAGGACGCAGACCTTGGGAACCGGCAAACCTGCGGACAAAATCCAATGGCAGGCTCCAAATCTCGCGAAAGCTCACGACAGAAATCTCGCGGGAGCAGTTTGGGTGCTCCAAGCCAGCGATCATGTGGTAGCCGGGCAGGTTGCCACGCCGACACTCTTCCTTTCCGTAGCTGGACTTGAGGAAGGCGTTGGCTTGCCCGGCCTCAGAAAGCCGCCAGACCGGGCAGAGGGCGACGAGCCACATATCCGACTTCTGGTCCGCCGCAATGTCGCACGACTGGCTGACCACAATCACGTCCAGAACGCTGATGCGGACTTCCCCCATCTCCGACAATTCCCTGTCGATTGGCGGCATCCGGCGTCGAGCGAAAGGTTCAGAGTTCGACCTTCTACCTCGTAGCTGAATCGAATTCCCGCTCCGTGCAGCCCATCGCCGAAACCGAGCCAGGGTCCCTTCGCCAGAAAACGATCTTTCGCAAATGCTAGAACTGCCGCTTGATCCTCAAAAGTCACGTACCCGTTTGGATTGACCCCGACAGCCTGGTAGTCCACGTGCGGGACTGTATTCAGGTACCTCTGGGCCACGCCGGGGGTCTCGACGGGACCGGTTCCATCAACGGAAAATGCTTTTGAGAAGATTATCTTATCCTGCTGGGAAACAACAGAAAGGCGATTGCCGAAAACGACCTGGGCGATCAACTCCGTACACAGGGGAGGCCTCGCCAATTCCCAATCGCTCGGAACGATTTCGTTAAATCGCAGGAAGTCCGGGTTCAGAATCGTCGGATTGTGGTTACGCCCAACCACAACAATCGCCAGTTCCCTGATGACAAACGGTCCCACCATCGTCTGCACCGATTCCAGACAGTCCCGATGTTTCCTCCACGTGCCCGATCCTCTCGAGGCACGCCCTCTACCAGCCGCAACCGTGGCGACCACGAACTCCAGAGACACCTGCGTCCTGCCGAACTCTGCTGCCACCAATCAGAATCCGCAGAACCGGCTGTCCGCCACGCAAAGACCGATACGGTACGCGGCTTCCCTCGCTGCCGTCAAGCGAACCCGCCCGGAAATCCGCCCCAGTCTTGGTTGTCCGCCTCGTGCATGGTCCACCGTTTCCATCGTAGCGGCAAGTTCCGCGGCTGCAATCCAGCCGCATCGCTTTTTTCCGGGTATCTTGTCCCTCCTTCGACGGCATGCCTTCAAGATCAAAAGCACCTGTCGTGCCAATCCGTCACGTGTACCTGCCCACCACCGGTTGTGGTTCCGGCAACGAATCTCGTCGAGCGTCACTGCGGTCGCATACACGGGCAGAGGAGAATAGTTGATGACCGTGACCGGCACGACGCGGTCCTCGGCCGCAGCAGGCACCGCCGCAGCCAACAGCGCGTACAGGGAACAGCAAAGTATCTTCATCTTCGATCTTCTGTGGCAAAAGAAGCATCCTGATCGGCTATCATGGCTCTAACCGTTTCAGACGCAGAATGGTGATGGAGTTGGGCGGGAGGGTGTAGGTGAATTCGGGAGCCGAGACACTCACCGTCGATTCGGTGGGCACGATCTTCGTGGGAGCGTCCACGCTGTTCTCGGCCGTGGGGTCAGGATCAGCCAAGGTCAGGAGGGTCGCTTCCGACGCTGGTTTCGTCAGGCCCACGAGTTTGAACCGGGTCGGCTGTGCCTGATTGGCGGTGTTGACCGCTTTCACAAGGATCTCGCCGGTAGCACGCTTCTGACCGGCGATGGCATACAGGCTGGGCAAGCCGGCGTTGCGGTCCGCCTGCTGCACGAGTTGGCCGTCCAGGAAACACCTGCAGGAAGAACGGCGGGGCGACGTAGAAGTGCTGGTCGTGCATCTCGCTGCCGTCGGGGTGGACGTCGGCGATTAGCGTCAGTTGGGGATAGACTTGCTTCAGGGCCGCGGCGAAACGCGGGTACAACGCCTCGTACTTCGGCCCGTGGTTCTCGTTGCCGATCTCGACGTACTGCAGCGGTAGCGGCTCGGGGTGGCCCGCTCGGGCACGGACCGCACCCCACTTGGAATCGATCGAACCGAGCGCATACTCGCAAGCGTCCAGCGCGTCCTGGATCAGTTCCGGGATCTTTTCGTCCGGCCAGAAATCTCCGTTGCGTCCCTCGCAGGACAGGCCGCAGTTGATGACGAGCATCCCTTTGGAGCCGAGATCCTCGCAGAGTTGGAGGAACTCGTGGTAGCCCAGGCCGTCCGTGTTGCGGTAACCCCAGAGCGACCAATGCCCCCGCCGCTCGTGGACCGGTCCGATGGTCTTCTTGGCCGCAAACCGCAGGCGGGCTCGCAGCGAACCCGCCCGGCTCAACGCGCGGACCTTCTGCAAGTGCGGCATCTTCCGCCGCGCCGGAGAGAACTGGACCTAATATCCTCGCACGCGCCCGACGGTGTTTGACCACAACGGGATCCCGTCCCGAAACCAGCTATTGACCAAAATTCTGGTCCGCCCTAAAATCAACCGACATGACTTGGACAGTCGGACTCAAGGAGTCGGTTATCGGTGACTTGCGGTGGTTTGGCCGCAAAGACGGGCGTGTTCTGCTCGACGCAGCCGAAGCCCGTCTGGAGGTCGATCCCCTGGAGGAGAGCCGGAGCATGAAGACGCTACGGCCCAACCCGGTCGCCCAACGCGAACTCCGACTGTTCGGCAAGTACCGCGTACTGTTCAACGTCGCTCAAGAAGAGGAAGTCGTTACGATCATTTCGGTTGGTGAGAAACGCGGCAGCGCGTTGCTCGTCCGCGGTCAGGAGTTCACGGCGCACCATGAAAGTGATCCCACTGAGTGAAGCCAAGGCGAATCTGAGCCAGTACGGCCGCCGCTGCCACGACGAGCCGATCATCGTCACGGTCAACGGCGTGCCCTCGTTCCAGCTGGTGCCGTTGTCCGAGGATGACGACTTGATCGACCGCCTTCTGGAACACAATCCGGCCTTTCGCGAGACCCTGCGAACTCGGCTCGACGAACGAACGGTCTCCGCCAAAGACGCTCGCCGGCGTTTGTGATATCGGGAGCATCCTTCCGGGAGTAAGACTTCCGCCGCTTTACATTTTCGCGCGACTGGACGGAACGCTGGAGGTAATTGACGGCCAACAGCGGCTTTTGTCGATTCTGGGGTTTGCGCGCCGGCCTCTTACGGACGAAAATGGAAATGAACTTCGGTCGGAGAAGGACGGGTATGCCCTGTCGAACTTGCGGATACTCAGCGAACTGAACGGGAAGCGATTCGAGGACCTCGACGAGGAGATGCAGTATCGCATCTGGGATTTCCAGTCTCCTCGCAGACACGCCGGGGCGACTTTGCCAGGAGAACTTGCCATGATCCGACGCGACGTTCTGACTTCTTTGGTGCTGTCCGCTGTACTTGCCGCGGGATCGCTCGCAGCTGAAGACGCCCTGCGGCAGGAATTCCTCTCGCCGCCCGACTCGGCGAAAGCCTGGTGCTACTGGTGGTGGCTGAACGGAGCGGCGAGCAGGGAAGGCATCACGCGCGACTTCGAACAGATGAAGCAGCAGGGGATCGCCGGAGCGCTGCTCTTTGATGCCGGCGAGGCCGGACCGGAGGCGCCGCGCGGACCGACATTCATGAGCGACCAGTGGCGTGAACTCTACAAGCACGCCGTGCGCGAGGCGGATCGGTGCGGCATCGCGCTGGGCGTGAACCTGTGCAGTGGCTGGAATTGCGGCGGCCCCTGGGTGACGCACGAGCACGCGGCGAAGAAACTGGTCGCGGCGCAGACGATCGTACACGGGCCGGGGCGGGCGACCGTCGCGTTGCCGAAACCACAGGCCGTGCAGGGATACTACCGCGACCTCGTCGTGCTCGCAGCACCGGTCCCGGATCAAGCCACACCGACGTGCGGGTTGGTGGCCAGTTCTCAATATCAGGACTACGGCCCGACGCTGGCGGAAGACGGCGACGACGAGACGCGGTGGGTTTCCAACGGCCACCAGGCCGGCATGGGGCCGACGCCGGAGAAGCCGGAGTTCCTCCAATTCAATTTCGCTCAGCCGTGGGCCGCGGCGGGGCTGTTCCTGAAGGCCTATTCCGATTGTGGCCCCAAGGACGTCGACGTGCAGTGTTCGGACGACGGCCGGACGTTTCGGTCACTCCAGCGCGCCACGCTCAAACCCCGCGAGGCCAAGACCATCTCGTTTGACGAGACGCGGGCCAAGCATTTCCGGATTCTGTTTCCGTCGTCGCATCCCTACCAGGGCGGAAACTGGAACGTCCAGGTCGCGGAGATCGCGTTGTTATCCAAGGACCAGTTGGCGGCCAAGAAGGCACCGGCGCGGTTCGTGTGGAATCACAGCGCGGCCGTGGATGTGACTCGGTTCGTGGATCAAGACGGGCGTCTGGACTGGGAGGTTCCGGCAGGAAGTTGGCGCGTTCAGCGCCTCGGGAGCACGCTCCACGGCAACGTCATCAAGTGTGTCGGCTCCGGTCCGAGCGGATTGGAGATCGACACCATGAGCGCCGAGGCGATGGATGCGCACTTCGCGGAGACGGGCGCGAAGCTAATCGCCGATGCCGGGCCGCTGGCCGGCAAGTCGCTGCAGTACTTCCACATCGACAGTTGGGAACTGGGCCAGCCGACGTGGACGCCGAAGATGCGCGAGGAATTTCAGCGGCGTCGCGGTTACGATCCGCTGCCGTGGCTACCGGCCGTTCTCGGACAAACGGTGGACAATGCCGCCGAGACCCGCCGGTTCCTGCAAGATTATCGCCGCACGGCGGCCGACCTGGTGGCGGCGAACTACTACGGCCGACTGCGCGAATTGACGGTCAAAGCCGGCCTGCGCGGCACGCACCCCGAATCGGGCGGGCCGTTCTTTACGCATTGGATCGATGCGCTCCAGTGCCTGGGCGTCAACGACGTGCCGATGGGCGAATTCTGGAAACGCAACCGCGAGCCGGACGGGCCGATCACGCATCACCACAATCCCAGTCTGAAGCAAGCGGCCAGTGCCATGCACATCTACGGCAAGCGGGACTGCCAGGCCGAAGCCTACACGTCGTTCGGGTGCGACTGGATCGACGATCCGTGGACGATGAAGGACATCGGCGACGCGGCCTTGTGTGAGGGACTGACCCGCAACGTGCTTTGCTTCTGGGTGCATCAACCGCGACTGGACGCCAAACCTGGGTTCCAATGGGCGCACGTCGGCACGCACTTCGACTGTAACCTGACGTGGTGGCCGATGAGCGGCGCGTGGCTGACTTATCTGGCGCGCTGCCAGCACATGCTCCGGCAGGGGCTGTTCGTGGCCGACGTCGCCTATTTGCAGAACGAGGCGATCCCGAGCTTCCTCCCGCCGCGTCCCAGCCAGCGTCCGGCCGGTTTCGACTACGACGTCCTCAATGGCGAAGTGCTGTTGACCCGCGCCGCCGCGAAGGAGGGCCGGCTCGTGCTGCCGGATGGTATGAGCTACCGCTACTTGGTGCTGCCGCTGCAGCCCGACGCGGTTCTTTCGCCTGCGACGTTGAAGAAAGTCAACGAATTGGCCGACGCCGGTGTGGCGGTCATCGGCCCCAAGACGCTCGCCGAGTCGGTCGCGAAGCTGCGTGAAGGTCCCTTCGATGCCGTGGCTCGGGCCGACGGCCTGGCGCCGGATATCGAGTTCCGGGAGCCTTCCACCGGTGCGCAGTTCGATTGGATCCATCGCCGTGTCGGTGCGATGGAGATCTGCTTCCTCAGCAATCAGAGCACGCTGGACGCCACCGCGCAGGTCGTGTTTCGTGTCGCCGGCCGCCAGCCCGAACTCTGGGACGCGGTCACGGGTGGCATCCGCGATCTGCCGGACTATCGTGAGGAAGACGGCCGAACCGTCGTGCCGTTACAATTCGCCCCGCGGCAGAGTTGGTTCGTGGTGTTCGCGAAGGCGAAGACCGAGAGCAGCGGCACGAAGCGGACCAATTTTGCCGAGGTGACGACGGTGCAGGAGGTGGCCGGCGAGTGGACGGTGACTTTTGATCCGCAGTGGGGCGGCCCCGAGCGCGTCAAATTCCCGAAACTCGAAGACTGGACGTCGCGGCCCGAAGAGGGCATCCGCTGTTACTCCGGCATCGCCACCTATCGCACGACCTTCGATTTTCCCTCCACGATCGCCGATCCCCACTCCAAACACTACCTGGACCTGGGCGTGGTCAGGAATGTCGCCCGCGTGCGACTGAACGGCCGCGATCTGGGCGTCGCCTGGACAGCGCCTTGGCGGGTGGAAATCACCGGCGCCTTGCAGCCCGGGGCGAATGAACTCGAGATCGAAGTGGCCAACCTCTGGCCTAATCGGCTGATCGGGGACGCGGCACTGCCGAAGGAGCAGCGGCGGACCGTGACGAACGTGCGCACCTACGACACGATGGCCAGCGGCACCTACGGTTGCCACGTCTGCGAGCAGCGGAAGAAATCCGGCCAGCCCGCCAGACTGCTCCCCTCCGGCCTGCTCGGGCCGGTACGGGTCATGCGGGAGGAGTAGCAGACAGCGTGACCGCGTGACAGCATGCAAGCAGTTCGTCCAGGGCAGGCCAGAGGATGTCGAGCGGGACGTCCGAGAGCACATGGACGTTCTCAAACCGGGCGGCCGCTGGATTGCCGGCTCCAGCCACAGCATCGTGAACTACATCGCCCATGAGAACTTCGCCGCGATGATCAATGCCATCCACAAGTACGGCCGCCATTGCTCCGTAACTGGCCGGAAGATCGAATTGTTAGGCGATACCCAGGACCCCGATTACGCGTCCGCCATGCCGAAGCAGCGGAATTCCAAGTAGGCCTCGCGACTCAACGTGATCGCCATTGACAACCTCTCCTCTCTCAAAAGTGAACACAAACACACGTCCCCATCCCGGATATACAGGGGCGCACAGGCGAGTGCGCGGAAGAATCTGAAAGATTCAGCCGAAAAGAAGATCGAACGGAATCAGATGGCTGTGGGGATCAGAAGACAGCCGCGGCGAACAGGACAGGGGAAGATCCCGACCTATCCCCGATTTGGTTGGGGGTTGCGCAACTTCGTAATGATCCAGTAGCAGCCGCCGACAACAGTACTAACCATCCAGCAGATCATGCATAGAGCCGGCACCAAAAACCACTCGGGGTCGGACCACTGCTGACCGAAATAGCAGAGAGGCAAGGCAATCGCCGGCCCCAAAAGGAGCACGATTAACACATCCAACCGACGCGATCGGGTTGCCGCAATGGTCATGAGGAGCAGGCAGGAGTGAGCCACAAAGAACAGAACCGAGACGCGGTTCAAATCGTTGAATGCATCGCGGCGAGCGCGACCTTCGAGGGCGACCCGCAGGAATCCTTCTGGATTACCACGGGTAAGAACAAGCAGGGGGAAGACGGCGCCCCAGATTGAAGCCAGGACTACCACCACGCCAATTGGCCAATAATGCATCTTGTGTACGACCGGCGACATCGTTGGACCCTTGACACCGTCCCGCAATCCGGCAACTCATGCCCCCTTCCACTTCAAGACGCCCGGAAGCCGGCGGTGCCGAGCGTCCCCAAGTCAGCCGTGATCCCGATGTCACAACAGGGCGATTACGACGAACACAGCAGCAAGCAACGCGGCCAGGATGAGGAAACCAAAACTCGATGTACTCCAGTTCCACCAGGGATTCGTCGCGCGGCCGTGAACTGCGGGATCGTAATCCGGCAGGCGTCCGGAAATGTACTCGATCACTTCTCGCACTGAAGGATCCCCTTCCTTGAATAGCCCCAAAACCGAGACGCCGAAGCGAGTCCGCAAATCGTCATCGAAGTGGTGCGCGTCAAGACCGTCCACCTGTCCCATTCCCAGATCCCCGACGAGTCTATCGTCGGGCTGCACTCTGGCCACATCGACAATCAACACGCCCGCCAGAACTTCAGACACAGTTACAGCAATGCCTTGCTGCGAAGACGGGAAGAACGTCCTGGCGAACTCTTGGGCAGTCAAGTCCTGCGGCCCCAACATGACGGTGTTTGCACGGCGCTTCACCGCGGCATTTCGGCGAGACATTCGCCAAACATCCCTCCCCAACCGGACCGAAACCAACACGATGATGGCAAGAAGAATCCAGTACATTTGTTTCTGCCCCGACTTCACGCCCTGCGCCCCTGCCCCTTGCACTTCAAAACGCCCGGAAGCCGACGGTGGCAAATGGGTCGGGCGGGGCGGGGAACCCCGTCTGGCTACCTGATTTCGGCGCCCCCGCCCAATAAATCATGACTCCCTTGGAACAGTCCAATAATCGCGCAACGCTTCTTCGATCATCGAGTGTACAGACTCCCGATCGGGATCGGACAGTCGCAGCAGCAAGAACTCTCGCACGGCTTCGCGTTGGGCAGAAGACAAAATGTCGAACCGCAATGCCGCGCCGTGCGCCATGTAAATCAAATGAAACAGGACGTCGGCCGTCTGCAATCTGCATTCGAGGTCGGCGACCAAATATGCCGGCAGATGAAAACGCATCCCATCGGCGTCGAAGAAGGACAGGCTGCTGTGATACCGGTCGAGGTCCGCAACGGGAATCGCCGACCAGTCTCGCTTCTCATCCTGCGCACGATAGGACGCGAGCGTTTGCGCATCGGCGCAGTCCTCGAGACCTTGCCCTTGGCGAAGGCCGACGCCCTCACCGAGCGTAACGCCCTGGAACGTACTTCGGACCAACCCTAAGACGCGATCCTTGTAGGCCGTCATCTTTCGTTGGTCCGTGGGAAATACCTCGACGAAGCCGCGCGCTGCCAGCTCGGCCCACGCCTGCTTCCATGCATCGGGACCGATGACGGTCTCCTGCGTGTCGGTAACGATCCACACGCTGTCGGCATGCCGAATCCACTCGACCCGTTCGGTGCCCTCGTCGATGTCGCGCGCGAGGACGATCTTCTGCCCCTCCCTCGGTTTCTGCATGGGCGACGCCTCATTTGCCCAACTTTGTAATTATCCGGCCGGCTCTGCCCGACCGCTCACCGCATTGTAGCATCGGGCAAGGGCGACAACATTAGGGGCGGGCACAGCACCGGGCCAATGCCGGCACAGGCCGAAAAAAAGCGACGGTCCGATTCCGACCCGTCGCGCGCTGAAAAGTCCCGCTGCCACATCACCACTACGCAGGCCGCCAGCCGTACACGCTGCCCCCAGCCCGACGATCGGCCTTGACCAGCCCAGCCTGCTCGGCTTCGCGCAGGTACACGAGCGTCTGGGGGTGCTTCATTCCGACCGTGGCACCGATGGCCGTCGAGCCGACAGGCTTGCCCGCGTACAACTTGCGAACCGCCTCGACGCCCTCGGCAAGACGCTTTTCCTTGCCCGTGGCGAAGTCCACCACGTCTGGTCCTCGTTTGGTTTGCCAGGGAACACGGATCGCCGCTCGAGGACCTTGCGGGACCCGTGAAAGGCTCGGAGCGGGCACGTGCTCCGGCAATCTTGTGACCGAACCGCCCGCTTCGCGCGGTCTATCGCGGCTACGAGACTTCAGCGACCAATTCCAGCCGCAGGCCCAGCGCATGGGCGAGCGCGGCGATGTCCGATACCTTGGCATCCGCGCCGTATTCGATGTCGCGAACCGTGTCGGCGTCGGCCAAGCCGGATCGCTGCGCGAGTTGCTCGAAGGTCAGTCCTTGTGCCTTGCGTGCGTCGCGGATCGCCAGGGCGATGTGGCCCTTCTCCGAAGGACCGCGGGGAGGTACCAGCGGCGGAAAATCGACTTTCGCCTGGCGACGGATTTCGTCGTACTCTTCCTTCTGCTGAGCGGTCATCTTGCGACTTACGCGGGCGAACTTGTCAGACATCGTCGATCTTCCTGTCTAGGTTCAGGGACATCGAAGGCCGTTACCGGATAGATCGTGTCCTCGTCAATCTGGTCGTAGATCACGATAATGTAGCGGCCGTCCTCGGTGTAGCCAAACACACAGGGCCGATCCGAGGAGCGGCTTTCGGCTTCGGCCTCATAATTCGCGAGCACGTACTCGACATCTTCCGGCAGCAGGCCATGCTCCGCAATGTGGTCGACGTTCTCCCCCGGTTCGTCGTTCCAGACAATCCATACCATGAACTGCCTCGCCCACGCTCGCGGAGCCGCTCAACTCCGCCTGTGGTGAAGTGGCAGCGATCGGCGGCCCTGACCGTTCCTGCCCTTGTATTGTACCGGATTCGCACGCGGGACCAAAGTGGAGGGCAACGCCCTACCGCCAGGAACAGCAATCCATAACCGCCCTGTTGACAGCAGGTTCCGTGCCACGGATACATACCGATTAGCCGGGCCTCGCGGAAAGGGATGTCCACTTCGTCCTCCCCGCGCAGTTCTTCGGTGGACTGGCGACATGTCCCACGAAACTGAAAACCCACTCCAACAAAGTTCCTGCTCGCCCATCTGGAGGAAAATACAATGACCAAGCTTCTGTCCCGTCGTGATGTGCTCAAGGGTGTTGGCTCGCTGGCGGCAGCGGCAGCCGTTTCGCACAGCTTTCCGATTCCAGCGATCCCGGCTGATGGGAACCCCAGCAGGAAATTGAACGTGGCTGCCATCGGCTGCGGCGGCCGGGGGCTGTACATGAGCGGGCTCGTTCCCGATCTGAACTACGTGGCCCTGGCCGAACCGGATGCCGGCAACCTGGATCGGGCCTTGAAGCGTCTCGCGGACGGCGCCGAAAAGGCGAAGATGCAGGATTTCGATCCGGCGCGGATCAAGACTTTCAGCGACTACCGGGCGATGTACGACAAGCTGCACAAGGAAATTGACCTGGTGCTGATCGCTACGCCCGACCACCAGCATGCCTGTCCGTCGATGATGGCCATCAAGCTGGGCAAGCACGTCTACTGCGAAAAGCCGCTGGTGCATCATATTGCCGAGGCACGGGCCTTGGGCGAGGCCGCGCGGCAGTCGAAGGTCGCCACACAGATGGGCAACCAGGGCTCCGGCACCGGCGGTCACCAGACGCTGGCGGAATGGCTCACGGCCGGTGCGATTGGCAAGCTGCTGGAGGTCCATGCCTGGCACAGCTTCGCGAATCGCTTTGGCGGGAGCATGGCCAAGCCCGAGCCGCAACCCGTCCCCCCGGGACTCGACTGGGACGCCTGGCTCGGTCCGGCCCGCGAGCGGCCGTTCAGTTCGGTGTATCGCCCGTGGCACGGCTGGTGCGACTTCGGTACCGGCTCGTTGGGCGGCTGGGGTACGCACTCGATGGATGCGGTGTGTTTCGCGCTGAAACTGGGCTATCCGCAGCGCGTCGAGTTGCTCGATGTGGGCGACGTCAGTGAAGATCGCTTCCCGCGGTGGAGCACGGTTCGCTACGACTTCCCGCAACGGGGCGACTTGCCGCCGATCTCCGTCCACTGGCACGAAGGCAACAAGCCGAACACCGACGGGAGCTTCAAGGGGGCGGACGGTAAACCATCCCAGACCCGACCAAACCTCCCGGCGGCGTTTGCGCGGCTTGAGGAACTGGACCCCGATCTGGCCAAGAGCCGCAGCGGCGCGGGCAACTTGTTCGTGGGCGAGAAGGGGATAATCATCTGCAGCTCGCACGGTGGTGCTCCCGTGCTGCTGCCCGAATCCCGGCGCAAGGAGTTCACGCTGCCGGAGAAAACGCTGCCGCGTCCTGTCGGCGGGATCATGGGCGATTTCCTCAGCGCGTGCAAAGCGGGCGGCGGGCCGACCTTTTCGGGCTTCGCTTCTTTCTCCGGACCCTGTTTGGAAATGATGCTGGTCGGACACCTCGCCATGCGCGCCGGTCTGAACAATCCCGTCGAGTGGGACGGCGTGAACATGAAGTCGACGAACCGGCCCGAGCTGAATCAATACGTCAAGCGAGAGTATCGCCACGGCTGGACGCTGTGAGAGCCTGGACGGCAGACGCCCGTGGCAACGGGACATTCATAAGGAGTGAGTTGAGCCATGAAACGAAATAAGCTCTCGCGACGTGACGTGTTGATTGCTGGCGCTGCCGGTGTTGCGGCACCTTTGCTGATTCCTGCCAAGGTGCTGGGCCGCGGCGGCGCGACGCCGCCCAGCGAGACGGTGCGTGTCGGTCTGGCCGGACTGGGCGGCCGGGCGCGTTGGATTCTGCTGAACGAAGATCTGCCCGGCGCGAAACTGGTCGCGGTGGCCGACTGTGAATTGCCGCGCTGCGACCAGATGGCGGCGGCCGTGGCCAAAGAGCGTTCCGACTTGCACCCCGAGTCGTGGAAGAAGTACGCGGACATCCGGCAGATGCTGGATCAGGAGAAGCTGGACGCGGTCTTCGTGGAAACGACGACCCACACGCGCGTCTGGTGCAGCATGCAGGCCCTGGCCGCCGGCTGCGACGTGTACGGCGAGAAACCGCTGACGCTGACCATCGCGGAAGGCCGCATCCTGTCCGCCGCCGCGCGGAAGCTCGGCCGGATCGTGCAGACGGGGACCCAGCAGCGCTCGATGCCCATCAATGCGCATGCGAGCAAGTTGGTCCGCGACGGCGCCATCGGCAAGGTCCAGGAAGTGATCGTCTACAACTTCGAAGGCCCGGCCGTGTGGAAAGCCCAGCCCGAACAGCCGATCCCAGCGGGACTGAATTGGGACCTGTGGACCAATCAGGTGGAGTTGCGGCCGTATCATCCGCAGCTCCATCGCGGCTGGGGATTGTGGGAGGACTACGACGGCGGCGGGCAGTCCTGGGGCGTGACCGGCTGGGGCACGCATTCGCTGGACCAGGTCCAATGCGCCTTGGGCACGGACGACACCGGCCCCGTCGAAATGTGGCTGGAAGAGAAAGACGCCAAGGGCTGGCCGCGCGTCACGCTGCGGTATGCTCCCGGCACGCTGCTGAAGCTCGAAGGCCAGCGGCATACCATGGAGGACCTGGGTGCTATCTTCCGCGGTGAGAAGGGCAACATCGAGATCCTCCGCGGCCACGCGCGGGCCAATCCCGCGGAACTGCTCAAGGACGCGCCGCCCGACACGAAGGGGGGACCCAAGGAGTCGATCCCGCACATCGCGGACTTCATTCAGTGCGTCCGCACGCGGAAGCGTCCGGCGGCCGACGCCGAAACCGGCCACCGCGCCACCAGCGTCTGCCATCTGATCAATATCTGCCGCAAGCTAGGCCGCCGGCTGAAGTGGGACCCGCAAGCCGAGACGTTCGTCGGCGACGAAGAGGCGAACCGGCTGATCGCCCGGCCGCGCCGCGAAGGCTACGAGCTGCCCGCGGTATGAGAACGCGGGTGCATTCCTTCGTCCCAGTAAAGGCAAACGACTCCGAAGGAACAACGCAGTGGAAAGTGGGTAACAACCTGTACCCATCCGGCAACGCCGCCAACCGGAGGAATCCATGAGGGACCGTTCGAGTATGCTGGTGAGTCTGCTCGCGCTGCTGATCTCGGCGCCAGCCGCTCAGGCAGCGGAGACCCCGACCGTGGCGCAGCATGTGGCGGTCTTTGACAAGCCGCCGCAGCGTGTGCCGACCCGCGGCATGGTCGATGGTCCTCTGCTGGGCAACGGCGACGTGGGAGTCGTCCTGGCCGGCCCACCCGAGGCCCAGCAGTTCCATGTCGGCAAGAACGACTTCTGGCGCCGCAACGACGCCAGCGTCATGGCGGTAGGGAGCATCCGGCTGGACGTTCCGACGCTGGCTGGGGCATCCTACCACCAAGAGCAGGATCTGGCCCACGGGGAAGTCCGCGGGACCTTTTCCAATTCCAAAG
>Ga0116156_10002693_pt1 | contig 15958 bp, 8 predicted proteins | sample AD_UKC045_MetaG_FD_89891 | JGI IMG/M metagenome (GOLD analysis project Ga0116156, IMG submission 89891) | Active sludge microbial communities of municipal wastewater-treating anaerobic digesters from USA - AD_UKC045_MetaG | ecosystem: Engineered > Bioreactor > Anaerobic > Digestate | place: USA... | reverse complement strand
GTTTTAAGGTCGTTGGTCACATTGAAGGGTGCGAATAAACCGGTGGGCAGCGAGAAGAGCGTATTCCCCGTGGTATATTCGAGCATGTAGGTGCCCGGTGTCATGGTATAGCCTTTGGCCTTATGCCGTTCCAGCACGGCCATATCGCCCGGCAAATACACCGTGCGTTCCAATTGCCCTTCCATATAGGTAGTCATTTCGCCCGTGAACATACAGTCATAAACGTCCATGCTGGAATAGCGTCCGGAAAAACCTTCGCTTCCGATAGGCGAGCCAAAGATTAGGACGTATTCGTTGAGGGAAGCGTAGACAATGGCCATTTGCCCCAGAGTGCCGCCGGTCCAGTTGAAATGCCACTTCAGTTCCTGACGGATTTTCCCCGGATATTTTTGTTCCAGGGCGGCCATAATGGTCTGAATGCCTTGTTCCGGTTCCTGGCCCACCGCCAGTTTGGCAATGTTGTGTATGTCCTCCGCTTTAAAGTGGTTTTGACACCCGGCAAGAATAATACAGGCCGTGAGCATCAGGACGATTTTTCCCCAACCATGAAGTGTGTGCATAAACAGTCTCCTTTCCTGTTGGGGGCATTTTAATCAGATTCAGGGTTGACGTCAATTATACGAATAGGACCTATATGACCAATAGGACCTATCCAATATTGGATTGAACATCATAGCTTCCGCCTGTCATGCTATGGCATGGAATCAAGCGGAGGATAGCAGATGCGTGCTCTCATTGGTTGTATGGTTGTTTTGTTTTTCAGTGTCATAGTGATGGCACAAGAGCCTGTGGCGGTGGTGATGCGAGGCGAGGCGGGGGAGGAGTTGGCGGAAGCATTGGCGTTGCAGGCGAAAAGCGCCGGGTATGCCGTGGATCAGTGGGGGTATGCGGAATTGTGTGATCCCGTGAAATTGAATGCGGGCATAGTGGATTTGTTAATCCTGCCCGAGGCGTCCATCCTGCCAATACCCGCCGTGGGGCCCTTGGAGGATTACCTGAAAGGCGGGGGGGATCTGTTGGCGTTGAACACCCCGCTTTGGCAAAAGCAGTTGATTCAGGATGGGACAGAATGGGTGGAACGGGCAGGATATCAGGAGAAACATGCGGCGAATCTAATGCAGCATGTGCTTTTTGACTTTGCGCCTGGTTCTATTGCCGCTTGGACGCGCAACACGAATGACCTTGCGCATCCTGTCACGCACACGATTGAGACCGGGTTAGCGGGACGAATCAATCAGGCGCTCCATGTCTCCATCGGCTTGGTGGACAACTGGGAGACGTTTATGTCGCCGCCCCTGGAACAACCCTTCCTGGCCGAGCATACGCTTACGGTATTCTGGGCGAAGGGTGGCCCGTATACCACCGAACTCGCGATTGAATGGGATGAAAAGGATGGTTCACGCTGGATTGGAACGGTGCCGTTAACTCCCGAATGGCAGCAGTTTGTGATGGAACCTAAGGATTTTCATTTTTGGGAGAGCGATCCGGCACGGGCCAATACGGAATTCCAGCCGCAGAATGCCGCGAAGGTGAGTATAGGCATTGCCCATTCGCATCTTCACCTTACCGGAGATAAGCATGAATATTGGCTGGGACCATTTGGCACGGCGGAGCGTACCCCTGAACATGAAAAGCTCTTTATAACCTTTAAATCGCCCCGCTTGGACACGCTCTCACCGGGATATAAGTTTTTTCCCTGCCAGGATGTGGCGGGCCTTGTGGCTTCCGGTGTAAATTTGTCTCTTCCATCCGATATTCGTTCTTCACATCCACGCGCGGGCGCGGGAGGTTTTGATAAGGGCCGCGTTTGGAGTTGGCGGACACTGGTGGAGGCGGAGTCGAAGGATGGCATGTGGCGTGGCGCTCCGGGAACGTTGCTTGTTCATTCCGATGGGCCGTATAAGGGGGGCGTATGGGCATCGTTTTCTGTCAAGGACGAAACATGGTATCGACAACCTGAAACCATGAAGTTGCTGGGTCAAGTGATGCAACGCATGCACCGTGGGGTGTTTATTGTGGATGGGGGAGCGAATTTCTACACCTATTTCCCAGGGCAGTCGATTACGCTTGGCATAAACATTGCAAATGTTGGGAAGCAGGCAATACGCGGCGTTCGTGCGTCTGTGAATTTAGAGGAAGGCGGTGGAGCAGGCGATCTTTGTCAGAAACAATGGGATCTGGATATTGCGCCGGGGCAGGCAGTGCGGTTGACCGAAGAATACACGCCTGGCGAGGTTTCCGAAGCTCCCATGGAGGCAGTGGCCAGGCTGCGCGTGGGCGATGCTGAAATCGATAATGCAAAACATCCCGTGTATGTATGGGCGCCCAAGGATAAAAAATCTTTCATTACGGTTGAGAGAGGGGATTTCATGCTGGACGGAAAGCGGTGGCGCGCGCATGGCGTGAATTACATGCCATCGTCGGGGATTGGGACGGAGGATGGCCTCTATTTTGAGCGGTGGATGGGCGCCCGATCCTACGATCCGGAGATTATCCGCCGGGATTTGTTGCATGTGAAAGACATGGGGCTGAATGCGGTAAGTGTATTTTTGTACCGCGAGTCAATGGAAGCGCAAAATCTGCTGGATCTGATGCGGCAGTTGGATGAACTGGGAGTGAAAGCGAATTTGTCGCTGCGTCCGGGGAGCCCGATAGGCGATTTCGATTGGAACATACTTCGCGAGATGATCGAGTACTACCGTTTGCCGGAACGCGATTGCATTTTTGCCTATGACATGGATTGGGAGCCGATGTTTCGGGAGCATGAGTCGAGGAAACGCTATGACGCTGCCTGGCGCGATTGGATTGAGGACCGTTATGGCAGTGTGGAGAACGCGGAGAAAGACTGGGGATTTTCCGTGCCTCGCGATGAAAAGGGTGAAGTGACCAATCCATTAAGCAAACAAACCTATGAGGATGGAGAATGGCGGGGGATGGTGGCGGCTTACCGGCGTTTTCTCGATGTGTTGTTATATGAAAAATATGGTGAAGTCCGGCGCTGGTGCAAGGAAGTGGACCCCAACCACATGGTGAGCTTTCGGATGGCGGAGGCGGGTAATCCAACATTCCGGTGGGACAAAGCGCTTCCTTTCGATTTTGCCTATCTCGCGGGCGCGGTGGATATTTTGGAACCAGAGGCCTATGGGCGGATTGGCGATTGGGAAAAGGTGAAGCCGGGGCGTTTTGAGTATGAATATGCGCGATGGGCCAATCCGAATCTTCCTGTGATGTGGGCGGAGATGGGCGCCAGCGTGTGGGTGGAGAGCCGTATGACCGCGCCCGCGGACCGGGTTGCGTTTCAAGGCGAATATTTTACGCATTTCTATAGAATGCTGAACGAAAGCGGCGCCGACGGGGTTTTTTCCTGGTGGTATCCGGGCGGATACCGCGTGGGCGAATGCAGCGATTTTGGGATAATTGAGCCGGATGGAACGGATCGCGCCGTCACTTTGGTGATTCGCGAATATGCCCATGAGTTTCTCCATGGCCCGGATGCGAAACCGGTGGATCAGTGGATTGAAGTTGACCGCGATGCCCATCCAGACGGAATTGGGGGCATATACGAAGAGGTTAAAGAGGGGTATTGGAAAGCGGTTGAGGAAGGCAAGACGCCTGGTTTGAAAACGGCGGCCACCGGCAGCACCTCTGCGGATTGTCCTCTGGTGGCAATTGGAAATGTTCCCTGTACCGGTTTGAATCCGCCTAAATATTTGGACGGCTATTTTGATCGCATTGAAGTGATGGGCGCGGATGGAACATGGCGGCCTGTCGAGCGGAATGCGCGGATCACGGTGAAGCAGGATGCGCCTGTCAAGGCGCGCGTAACAATCACCAATCTGAATGAAGCCCGGTGGCTGACGCCGAATCAACACCAGGGGCCGGGCGGCGTCTATGTGGTTTGTTCTATGACCGGCGGCAGCGTTTCAGAACAACGCATCCCGATTCCTGTCTCAGCGGGACGTTTTGAAACGATTGAGATGAATGATGTAACCCTTGTGGACGCCATGGGCAGTGCCCCAATAGAGATGGAACTCACCCTGCTGGCTTCGGAACGCACCACGTTTGGTCCGCGATACCGGTTTGCCGTGGTCCCTTGATGGGGCTACAGGTTATTAGATGAGTTTGGCCTGTTTAAGGCACTCAACAAGATCTTTGCTGGATATGGGCTTTGTAATGTAGCCCGCGCATTCAAGATTATATGCCTTGAGCCTGTGAGGCGAATCATCCAATGAAGAAACAATAATGATTTTCACGCGTTGGGATTCCTCCACCTTCATCGCCTCCTCCATTTTCCTTAACACTTCCACCACTTTTAAACCATCGATATCGGGCAACATGATGTCCATGCAGACCAATTGATAGGGAGCACCTTGTTTCCAGGCGTTCTGAAACGCATTTACCGCCTCGCGTCCATTTAAAGCAATGTCGCAATCGCCATATTTCGCCATAAGCGCTTTAAGCACCCGGCCATTTTGCGGAACATCATCTACGATTAGTGTTTTTAACATAACTCCATGATATCCCTCATCCGTGGTAACAGAGTGTTTATTTTACTCTGTAGCCGTGTCTGAGGCAAAAAATCGCCGCATGAAACACAGAGAGAAAGGAATTGTTTTTGCCATTTTTAAAAACTGGAACGGCGGCATTCCGAATGGGTCCCTCATGGAATCATTTTCCCGTGGACTTTTTGTTCGGACCGGGCATGAGTTTTTTCACAAATTTCATGAAGGCGCGTGTGTCCAGGGGTTTGGTAAAACAATAATTAAAGCCTGCTTTCAAAATTTCATCCTTATCGCCAGGCATGGCCATTGCGGTAAGCGCCACCAATGGAATGGCATGTGTTGTGGAACGGCCTTTAAGCGTCCGTGCTGTATCGAGATCCTGTGCAAACGGCATCTGGACATCCATGAGAATGAGCTGAGGTTGATGTATTTCCGCCATGTCAATGAGTTGAACGGCGTTGGGAGCCTCCAATGTGGCGTAACCGGCAAACGTGAGCAGATCGCACACCAGTTTTTGGTTTTTAGGTTCATCCGCCGCAATTAAAATGAGGTTTTCCATATCACTTTTCCGTTCTGGCCGGTCCTGATTTTGGCAGGGTGAAACTGAAAGTGCTTCCCTTTCCCGGAGTGCTTTCCACCCAGATCCGCCCACCGTGCATTTCGATAAAACGCCTTGTGAGGGACAAACCCAAACCGGTGCCGGGCGTTTTTCCCCGCAAACCGCCTTGGACTTGATAAAATGCGTCGAAGATGAGTTTTTGGTGTGCCGGTGCGATTCCCACGCCGGTATCGGAAACACGTATCAAGAGATTGCCGTTTTCCAGTTCCAACACAATGCGAATAGAACCTCCGTCGGGGGTGAACTTGGCGGCATTTGAGAGCAGGTTAAAGAGGATCTGCTTCACTTTTCTTTCGTCCGCGACGCATTCCAGGGTTTCAAGTTCGGGAGGAATGTTTACCTCGAGATGGATGCCATGCTTGAATGCCTTTTCCTTGATTACAATAATGCTTCCACGCAGCACGTCGGCTATCCGCACATTGGAGGGTTCGAAAGTTGTTTTGCCCGCTTCAACTTTTGAGAGATCCAGGATGTCGTTAATGAGATTTAGCAAATGGCGGGCGCTTTCCAGGATGTCGTTCAGGTATTCCAACTGTTTTTGATTTAATGGGCCGAAGAATTGATCTTGAAGCACCTCGGAAAATCCGATGATGGCATTCATGGGGGTGCGGATTTCATGGCTCATCCCAGCGAGAAATTCGCTTTTGGCCTTGTTGGCCACTTCCGCCTGCATCGCCATTTGGTTGGCGTGATCGATGGATTGCTCCAGTTGTTTGTTTGACAGTTCCAGCTCATCCTTGGCCTTGCGCAGAGCCTCTTCCGCGGCTTCCCGCGCTTTGATGTCTGTTTCAAGCTGTTCCAGCATGTTGTTCACTGAACCGGCCAAATGATTGAGTTCGTCGTTTCCGGGGATGGCGACGCGCGCTTCCAGATCCTTTCCCGCGCGAATACCCTGTACGAAACGATTCAGACGCAGGAGCCGGTTTAACACCATCTGATCCAACAGGAAAAGGATGGACAGGCATATAATGGCTGCGGTGCCAAAGATGCTGAACATCAGATAACGCAACCCTGAAACAAATTGCAGATAGAACGAGCGGTGTAATTCGATCCGAAGGAGAAGCGCAGGTTTTCCGTAAATATCGTCCAGCAGACTGTAAGCCAGCATGTGTTTATTATTTTCTGGAATCAAGGTAAAAGGGTTTTGGGGAGAAAGGCGTTCAAGAGCAGTGCGTGCATCCCCCGGCATGCCGGGGCGGTCCACCCGGTAAAAAGCCAATGTGGATTGTGTGATGCTGGATAGGCGGTTGGTTACGGTGTCATCCAACAAGCGACCCATGATCAGGGTGCCGCGGATGGGGCCTTGTTGGGCGGTGGTGACCACCGGCCGTGAAGCGATGATCATGGGGCCTTCTTCCAGGAGGATAATTCCCCGATGGACGCTGACAGGGGAATTATGGCGTAACAGGATATCCGCGGGTACGCAATGTTCCAAAAGATCCCTGGGCAAGGGCTTGAATTCTTTTTTTATCAGATCAAAATTCTCGGCATGGCATGCCTTGCCTTCCGTGTCCAGCAGCAGGAATAAATTTAAATGGCTTGTGATATAGGTTTCCGCCACAAGATTCGAGGTGACATAGTTCTCGTCGCGTGTTTCCATATATTCATAGGTATCGTCCCAGGCGGAGTAATCATTGACAAAGGTGGCCAGGGCATCGGCTTCGTTTATTAATGTATTAATGGCGCGCTGGGTATCCTTATACACTTCCTGGCGTTCGATTTCCAGTGCGCTTTGCATCAGGAAATAGCGGGAGGAAAAATACATCATTACGCTGAGCAGCACGATAATGCCACTAATGAAGAGAAGCGTTTTGATGCGCAAAGTCATTGGCGGAGCCCTTGAATTTTGATGGAACAAGCCTGCTGTGGCTAGGTCCGGTTAATGAGTTCCACAATAGCGACTGGTTCTTTGGGAAGTTCAATCACACATCGGAATCCTAAGGCGGCTTCACGGGTTTCAAACAGGCGGGCGTCCTGGTTGTTGAGCGGGACGCCCTGGGAAAGAAAATGACCGCCCCGCACGGCTATGAGTGAACCAAAAGACGGTACTGCCGGGGCGTTTGCATCCATGGGACTTCGGGTCCATTCCGCTACATTGCCTGCCATGTCATAGCACATGGCCCAAGTGCGGTCTTTTTCAAATGACATGACTTTTGCGGGGGCAGCGGAATTTTCCGCGCCATTCATGTTACTGGCGCCTTCCTGCCAGGTTTCTCCCCAAGGATAAATTTTGGATGCGTTGGGGGCGCCATAGGCCGCACGCGCCCATTCGGCTTCGGTTGGAAGCTGTTTGTGTTGCCAAGCCGCACAGGCTTGGGCGTCGTAGTACGATACAAATGTTATGGGAAGAGTGTCATCCGTGATTTCGTGCAATTCGGGAGGAAACCGCCATCCGCCATTCACATTTTGGCAAAAAGTGCGGAATTGCCCGATAGTCACTTCGGTCATATCGATAAGAAAAGCGGGGACCTCCGCAGAGACACCGTTGATGTCAATGGTTCCGGAAGGGACAAATACCATTCCCTCCCGTATCAGAAGCGCCGCGAGGTAATACTCTGCCGCCCGAAAACCTTCGGCAAGGGCGTTTTCCGGAGAATTTGGGATTTCTGTTTGTGCTACGGCCCATTGCTTGTCGCCCTCGTCAAAGAGCAGTTGGGCGGTATCGGAGAGTTTTGCATTCATGCTGGCGCGGGCACGAATCCGATCCAGAAGAGACTTCATTTCAGGAAACTGCATTTTGGCGGCTGTTGGAAGGGAAGAAACGATGGCGGGCGTATTTTCCGAGAGCAGGGCTTTGCGTCGTGATTCCAGACCAAACATGCCCCCCGTCATGGCGAGGATTACCAGTAGTGCCAAGACAGCTCCAACTAAAGGACGTGCTGTCCGGGAGGGGGCTGCTTGAAGCTGTTTTGGTGTAGCCTGAGCGGACACGCCGGTTTCCACATACTCGATGATGGGACGCAAAGCGGCGCGCAGTTCCGAGACGTTTGCGTACCGGTTTTGCGGATCGGGTTCAACGCATTTGGCAACAATTGCATCCAGCGCCTGAGGGATGTCACGCATGATTTGTGATGCGGGCCTTGGCACGCCGGTGGGCACATTGCCCGTGAGAATTTCGTACAACACCACACCTATGCTGTAGATATCAGAACGGGCATCCACATCGCGGCTATTGCGGACTTGTTCCGGCGACATATAGAATGGGGTGCCCATTACAATGGAAGCGCCCGTCAGGCGGTTATTATCCATTAGCTTGGAAATGCCGAAGTCCATCAACTTGATGGAGCCGTCCATTCCCACCATGATGTTTTCAGGCTTGATATCCCGGTGAATGGTGAATTGGTGGGCATACTCCAATGCGTTGCAGAGTTCGTCAATAATTCGGAGGGTTTGTTTAATGGGCAACCGCTGTCCTGGCGGAAGGCCTTCCAGGATGGAACGCAAGGATTTACCCTGCAGGAACTCCATGGAGATATATACGACGTTTTCCGCGGTTCCAATATCGTGCACCCGCACGATATTCGCGTGGGCGAGCCGCCGCGCAATGCGGGCTTCATTAAAAAACCGCTCTACCACCAATTTATCCTGAACAAACTGCGGCAAGAGTGTTTTCAAGGCGACATCTTCGCTGAGAATATTGTCATGGACTTTGTAGATGCAGCCCATGCCGCCGCGTCCGATCAGATTCAGCACGGTGTAGCGTTTGGCCACTACTTGGCCCCGGCGCAGTTGCAAAGCGTTAGGCAAGGGAGCGAGAGGGGCGGGCGGCTCCCCCGCCTCAATCTTGATTTTGGGCAGGGAAGTATTGCATTTGATACAGGTTTCCTGCCCGTCGGGATTCACATGAAAACATCTGGGGCATTTTACCTTGGCCATAGTCTCACGTTATCCTTCGAGTATTAGCTCCAAAAGGTCATTATACGCCACCTGCCGCGTCATGCGGGAGTTATCTTTCTGCTGTAAACCATCCCGGTGGAGGCGGCCGGATTTACTCTTTCCAGCTTTTTGCCACCTCCTCCGCGGCTTTCAACAGGTTTTCCGCCGTCCAGGACATGGTCTCGGGATTTGGAACAGGACCGCCTCCCGGGCTGCTTAACAGAAACAACCATTCCTGTGAGGCGCCAGGTTCCAATCGCAAAACGTATTCGAAAGGTCCCTGTTCATACAGAGCTTGATCCTGTTGACCGCCTACATCTACGAAGTATTCGGCTTTCCGATTGAGTTTTCCGGCAATTAAGTCTTTATCGTCTAAGGGCAAACCTGCTGGAAACACCCAAATGACGTTTAAAATCGGGTTTTGATCTTCGGCGCGGGGATGCGGGCCAACCGTTATGTCGATGTGACCGTCCTGATTTGTGTCTGTAGCATCAAAATGGAGACAGCCGGGAATATGCCTTCCCCATTTTGTCAACGGATCCAATTCCTGTTTTGCAGTGCCTTCCACGTCAATCATAAGGGGCCGTTTTCCGGGCGTGGCGTGAAAGCTCTCACAAAATCCCAGCACCAGCGTTCGTTGTTCGCCCTTGGGCACGGTAAAATGGTAGACGATGGGCACGCCGCCCATGCCCGCCCGGATGTTTTTAAAGGAGGCATCACAGTCTCCCTGGGGAGCAGCCCATCCTGGCATGGCCACCACGCCTCCGGCGCATCCCCATGGTTTTTCTTTCCGGACGGGTTCTATGTCCAAGGGCAGTCCCAGGACTATCTGATTGTTTATAACGCCCATACGTTTACCGATATTCATGGAATCTGGCACGTTCACCACAAGTTTTGCATCCGCGGGTTGTGTTCCTGTATTGACGGCAGTGGTCAGCAACACATCTACGCCACTGGGAAAAACCGGGGCGCGAAATGCAATTTGGGAGAGTGTAATCGTGCCTGCGTTGACAGTAGAGCGGACCTTCGGTATGGGGGACGCTTCGTACTGTTGTTCAGGGGCGCCTGCGCCTTGGGGTTCCACAAGAACGAGGCCAAAGGTCCCCCATGGTTCGTGAATACTACCGGACGCATCCACATGGGAGGGGGGAAATCCAGGTGACCGTAATTCATGCTCCGCATACAGCGGCAATGCGATGAACAAAGCCAGGCACAGTGCTGTTCGGATCATGCGATGGGTCCTTTCTGGGCCTCGCGGGGTGAATTAATGACCTTGATGCCGTACATCTGGCAGAACGCCTCGATGTCGCGGCGGTGATTTCCATAGAAGACGGCCTGATGGAATCCGAGTACGTCTCGGCAGTCTTCAATACGGTCCATCTGAATTTCAACGCTGGTGCGGCATCCGCCTGCGGGGGGAGTATTAACATTGCCTATCACGGTGCCGGTGTCCAAAATCAGTTCCTTTGGATTGTTAAACCGAACCAAAGTAACGGGCTGCCCGAGTTTCCAAATAACCTGCATGGATACGCCGATGTTTGATTCTGAATGAGAACGCAGGACGTACGGTTCATTATCCTGATCAAACCCGTTCATTTTGGCGCCGCAACTGCAATGCGCCACAATAAGCGCATTTTTATAGGTTTCCGGCACGGGGTCGTTCATAAACGAGGGCTTGTCCAGAAGATAACTGGTCAGCATTAATGACATTGCCCCAAAAATATCCGCCTCGCAGCCATAGGTAATGCCGCCGTCCTGAAAAAGCGTAGCGGCCATGCAAGGCGGTGTCGGAACGGCTCGCGAGGAGACCATTCCCAGGCAGTCTGTGGTAATGGCGTTGGATTCTTCCATTTTTAACAGCCGCTTGGCGGTTACAAACGAACGTGCGGCGTTTATGGTGTCTTGTTTTGAGGGTTCAATAATGTCCTGGGCGCCTTTTCTCATTAGTTTCGCAAGATCGTGCGCTTCCTCGGTTTCCGGCATCTTTTGGAATAACTCGTGGAAGGTATCGCGCGGGATTCGGCGCACTTTTGTGCCCAAGTGCTCCATCACCGTCTCCTCCCGCTTGTCTCCGTGCACTACCAGCAGGCGGGTTTCTTCGAATTGTTTCTTGGCGCGCACCATGCGCAGGGCTTGTTCCACGGCTTTGGTTTCCAGGGATGAAATCACATGCACACCCGGACGGCGCGAGAACATGTTCACCTGTCCCGTGAATGCCGTGCCCACAGGCGCGAAAACGATGGTGGGAAATCCTAATTTCACTACGGTTTCCGCTTTGCCCCAGGAACCTAAATGTTGCATATGCACTAAAACGGCATCCGGCTTTTCCGTTTTAACTTTGTTTAAAAAAGCTGCTAGCGTTGCATCATCGTCCAGCGGGGTTGATTCAAACGATAGTTCCACGCCTAACCGGTTTGCACTCTCTATAAAAGACTGCTCATACTCCAGTCTGTGGTTGTCAAGGTCATAGGAGGTGCCTGGCCAGCCCAACCAATAGCCTTGCTTCTGCGTGGTGGGAATGGTTCCCAGTTTTTCACGGATCAGGGCGCCCATCACCCGTACGGCTGGTTTGGGACGGAAAGAAGCTAAATCGAGAGGTTCTCCCGGATTTTTATCATCAACGCCGGTGGTTTGCGCCATGGCGGCCCACGGCATGCTCAGCCCAACCGCTGAACTGGCCAGGAAACAACGCCGCGACATTGAACAACAACTGCATTTCCCGCTTAAGGATTGTTGCGTATTCATAGGCACATTCTCCTCTGGTTAGACTTCAAGATTTGTTCATTGTACCGAAGTTAGGGTGCAGATAAAAGGATTTTTCCCTTAGAAGCAGGTGTCACCGGAGCATACCTGGGGTTTCTTTCGATTCATTGTCTCCTGATCCGATACACTTCTTTTATGATGGAAGTGGCACCGTTTTGTTTTTTTGAAGTCTAATAAGAACAATAAACCACACCACCAGGAGCAAAGAAGGAGTTTTTTGTGTCAGGAAGGGAGCGGATATGCCTTCTCATCGCAGTGGCGCTAAGTGTTGCTCATACTTTTGTGTATGCCCAGGAAAGCGTATTGTCATTGCAGCGCATGGGGGCGGGTGTGCCTGCGGGGTGGCGTGTGGAAGCCAGTGCAAGTGATTGGAGCGCTGAACCGTCACCGGGACCGTTAGGTGTCGGCGCGGCCCGCATCCAGTTTCATGATTCCGGCTATGTTGAGATTAAGTCGCCCGGACAATTTATGAAGCCGGACGTGCTCTATGCTCTGGCGTTGTATATGCGTTCCGAACCGGCCGTCGCAAAGGTTGAGGTGTCTCTACGGGATAATGACCGGGAAGAAGTCAGCTTTTTGAAAGAAACCGTTACGGTAACGGAAACCTGGCAGCGCATGACCTGCCACTGTGTATTGCCCAAGTCGCTCAAGGGCCGTTATTGGTTGGATTTCCGTATGGAAGGGGAAGACTGCCAGCTTTGGGTAGATGGGTTATGGCTGGGGGAGGTAGCTCAACCTCCCGACAAGGAATGGCAGCCGAAGATGTATCCTGCTGCCGTGGTATTGGAACCGCAGGCTCGTTGGGGTGTGGTGGTTGGGGAGCAAACCATGCGTGTGAATGCCAAGGTGGTAGGGGTAACACAACCGGGATGCCAACTTCGTCTTCACGCAGTGCACACCAATGGTCAGGATGCAGAATTGCCTCTGGTCGATCTCTCTTCCGGAGGGATTTGGCAGGGTAGTTTCGATATAAAAGGGGATGTCAGCCGTCCGTTTGGCATGTTGCGTGTTGAGGGAGAGGTAGTGGATGCAGATGGAACGATTCTTTCTCCAAAGAGCGAGACGTTGTTGGCGCATGTTCTACCGCCCATTCCTGGTCCGCTCCCGGAATCTCCTTTTGGCGTGCATGTGTCGTTGCGCGAACCTGATCTGACGGTAGTGTCCAAGCTGGGCTATAAATGGTGCCGTCTTCATGATGCGGACGCCAGTACGAAGTGGGGGGTTGCTGAACCCGCTCCGGGGAAGTGGCTGTGGTTTGATGACAAGATTGCCCTGGCACAGAAGCACGGATTGTCGGTATTGGGCATGCTGGACGGAGCGCCCGCTTGGGAAAGCGGTGATATGGATAAAGGATACTGGAGTATTTACCATGCGCCAAAGGATATTGAGAAGTGGAGAAATTATGTGCGCACAGTGGTGCGGCATTATCAGGGGGTGATTAATGAATGGGAGGTATGGAATGAACCCTGGGATCTCTATCGGTTTTTCCAGGCGGGTTCCCCCCCTCTATATAGCAAGTTGCTGAAAACGGCCTACGAAGAGGCCAAATTGACCAATCCCGCGTGTACTGTGGCGGGCCTGGACACCTATCCGCCTTTCTGGGAGGCATCCGTACTCTCCTTTGGCGCTTATCCCTATTATGATACCGCAACTTGGCATCGCTATGACCCCAACCTCCAGGGCCGCCCAAGAGACGCTATTGCCTGCGTTACGGACCGTATTAATGCCGAGCAGGCAAAATATGGATCGCCCCGTCCGCTTTTTTGCTCGGAAGGCGGCATTGACGTCACCCTATTTCATGGATCCTTTTTCTCCTTCGCGGATCCTGTTATTGCAGGAGACTGGTCGCGGGGCGCCGATGCGTATGCCCGCATGTATTTAGGCATAATTGCCTCGGGTAACAAGCGGTTCATCAGTTATTCCATGCACACGCATCCCCGGCATGGCACTTCAACGCATATGATGGTAGAACCCAATTTTTTGATGCGGCCCATGCATGCAGCCCTTTCGGCCCTTGCCTATTTTACGGATGGTGCAACCTATACCCAGCGCCTTGCTCCCGCCCATGATGTTACCGCTCTGATATTTCAACATAAGAAGGACCATCTATTCCCACACGAGCCAGGCATGGTGGCCGTGCTTTTCGCAAATGGGGAAGATCCGGAAGATCTCCCGCGCCCCATTCCCGCATCGATTCGTTGTTTTGATCGCTTCGGCAATCCAATATTCCGGGTGACACAAGCCACCAGGGGGCCAGTGTATTTGATGGCGGATAAGGCCCATGCCATTACTCTGACAGATGCCCTGAAGCCGCTGGAGGAATGCCTTCCCGAAGAATCCTCGATAGACGGGCTGATTGCGGAAACAGGATCAGCATTGGCCAAAAACTCACCACCGCTATGGACTTTGTTCAGTTCTCAAACTGCTGTATTGATTCTCCCGAAGAAGGAAGGAATTGCGGTTATTCCCCGGCAGGAGTTGAAGCCGGAATCCCGGGGCTTAACGTCTGTTTCCTGGCCGGCCAATTTTCAAATTTCGCATAAAGTCATCCAGCCCGCCGGGTGTTTTACCATGGGCGCCTTTGATCTTTCCGGAGATCGGGAAGCATGGCGGGCGGTTTTCAGCGCCGTGCAGGATGGTCCGGGCGATTCCTGGCGATACACATGTCTTGCGCTGATTCCCCAAGGCGATGAATCTGATCCCGTGGAAATGCTGGGAGTGGATTCCGTACTGCGCGTCTGGGAACAATGCTTTGTTGAGGCGGAAACGGACAAGCTCTATGCCACGTTTCGTCCCGCTCCTTGTGCTGTCGCTGCCGCGACCAGAAATGGAGAATATTTCACTTTTGATCGCTTCGAGTATCTGGTTGCCATGTTGAATACCGCCGTACTGTGGGGACCTGCGGCCAGATCATCCATCACGATGGAAGAATACGCAGTTCGGCCGGGGATTGCTGCGGTTCGCGGCACCTGGAAACTCTCGTCTCTAGCCTTTGGCATTGGCAATTATCCCTTTATTGCATCGCTTGTCCAGGAAGGTGAAGGATGGAAACTAGCCGCCTTGTGTATTGGCCCGGAACCTGATTGAGTCACCTTCCTGTGTTTTGATGCCAGGATTATCTTGACTTTGACCTCCGATAATAGGTAGCCTCAAGGTGGTTGTAAGAGCGCGTGTGTGGTATGAAATGTGAGGCAGGAAGGTATAAAATGGCGCGCAACGGACGAGACATGGGCAGCGGAGGATCAAATGGTGCAATGGAACGTGTCGCCATCTTAGGCGGCAGCAGCGTGTACATTCCTGAATTTGTCTTTGCTGCCATATCCCGCAATCTGAATATCAAGGAATTTATGCTGTTTGCCCCAGCAAGCAAGAAACTGGAGGTGGTGGCCCATTTCTGTCAGCGGTTGATTGACAAAAGCGGTTTTCCGGCAAAGGTGATTCCGTGCACTGACCTTGCGCAGGCAGTAGAGGGTGCAAGGATTATCCTTAACCATATTCGCGTGGGGGGATGGCAGGCGCGCATGCGTGATGAAATGATCCCGCGATCGTTTGACATGCTGGGGGATGATTCCATGGGGCCGGGCGGTTTTGCGAATGCCTTGCGCACACTGCCGGTGGTGTTTGAGTATGCGCAACAGATAGAGGAATGCAATCCGCAGGCCACCTTTATAAATATGACCAACCCCATGGGCATCATCGTGGAGGGATTGATCAAATACAGCCGTCTGAAAACCATTGGAGTCTGTGAGCTTCCCACCGTCTACTGCAAGAAGGTCGCGGCCCTGCTCCAACATGCGCCCGACAATGTGTATATCGATTATCTGGGACTGTATCATTTTGGGTGGATTCAGGATGTCCGCATTGACGGCCGGAGCCGGATGAGCCAGTTGCTTGAAATGCTGGAATCGCGGCCGGAAGACGATTTTGACTATGATCTTATTGAATTGTTCCGAATGATCCCCACCCGGGCGACCAGCACCTATTTCCGGCGGGATGAAATGGTAAAGAAACAGCAGGGGTGTGCGCAGTTTCGGTCCGAAGTGTTGTTTGAGGCGGAAAAACAGATCCTGTCGCTGTATGAGAACGAACATCTGAATGAGATTCCCGAACTGACGCGTCAGAGGAACGCGGTATGGTATGAAGAGATTATTATACCGTTAATCGACGCCCTGGAACGCGAGCAGGAGCGGGAGTTGAT
>Ga0116156_10002688_pt1 | contig 15984 bp, 18 predicted proteins | sample AD_UKC045_MetaG_FD_89891 | JGI IMG/M metagenome (GOLD analysis project Ga0116156, IMG submission 89891) | Active sludge microbial communities of municipal wastewater-treating anaerobic digesters from USA - AD_UKC045_MetaG | ecosystem: Engineered > Bioreactor > Anaerobic > Digestate | place: USA... | reverse complement strand
CCCCCCACATATTTTATTATTACCTTCGGCATCTCAAGTATCTCAAGTTCGAAATCCGGCGGAGTGAAGGCCCTGCCGGTGTTGCCGGATCCCGGCGCTTTGTCATTCAAACCTTCCAAATCGAAATCCAATACCATGCTTTCGGGATCGTATGCGGAGCCCTCTTCCGCTTCTAGCACCCGGCTCATCACATCCCGGATATCCCGGCCGAACCTCCGAAAAACTAAATCGTTGCCGTCGGCCCCGTTCATCTGCACATTGAGCTTGAGCTTGCCGTTCTCATTATAGCGGGCAGTGGCAGTATAAGTGAGATTGTAAACTCCGACCGACCTGCTGTGAACGAAGGAATCCGTCCTGATCCGTGTCGGCTTTGCCGGACTGGCCTGGCTGACTTTTGGGCCCCTATCGTTTTCGGCAGAGCTGCCGGCTCCTTCCGTCAACTCTTTTGCCGCAGGTGCGGGTTGCGTTGCCTCATATTTGATCGATATGGGCACTGTCTCTATTGTAATAAGCTGCTGCATTGTTTCTCACCTCCTTTTGAGAAACCTGAAATAACAAACTACGACATAAAGTCGAATATGGACGGCTGTATGATTTTCGAACCCATTTGCAGGGCTGCGGTGTAAGCGAACTTCTGGGACTCAAACTGGATGATGGCTGCTGCCGGATCGATGCCTTCCACGGACACCTGCCTTTCCTGCATATTAAAAACCCGGTCTGCCATGCGTTCGGCCATGAACTCCAGGTAAGATGTTTTGGCCCCTATCACAGTAATGCTCTTACCGATGCTTCCGGTGGCAGTTTTGAAATGTCCGAATAAAGCATCCGCCTTATCGTAGGAATAGCTGCCGGATTCGAGCTCTGACGCTAAAGCTCCCAAAAGGTCGTAAAGGTTGTTTGAAAACTCTTCACCGCCTATCGTGACCGTTCCTCTGCCTACGATATTGATGCCGGCAATGGAGTAACCAAATACAGTGCTTTCGTCGACCTTGCCCGTAACGCTGTCAAACTTCGTATTAAGACCGATGTCTAATATCATGGAGTCCTTCTCCAAATCAGCGAACAGGGCCTCGTTGGCTGCGGGAGTATCGGCAGGTAACGGAAGATCCAGACTGAACCCGTTGTACTGAAGTTTGCCGCCCACAATTTCAAAGGGTCTCGTGGTGGTGTTGGTGCCGCCGAAATGGTAGCTGCCGGAAGTACTTGAGTTAAGGGTTTGAAACAGCTGGTCCCGGATATTACGAAGCTCGGTGGTGACTACCTTCCTCTCTTCACCGCTCTGTGTTCCGTTAAGAGCGAACAGTATCCTTTCGGAAGCGGTCCGCATCAATTCCTCTATATGGGAAAGAGCGGCTTCCGCATCGGTAAGAGAGGCTTTGGCGTGGGCCACATTTGCCTGGTATCCCTCGGTTTTGAGCATGTCCTTTCGTATTTGAAAGGCCTTTATGGCAGCGGAGGTATTCTCGGAGGATTTAGCGAACTTTCTTCCTGAGGCGACCTGAGTATTAAGCCGGTTCAGCTCAACGGAAAGCTCGTTGAGAGAACGGGTATACTGGGTTGTCATCATCCTGTTAGTGATTCTCATGGTGATTCCTCCTCCGATCAGCGTCCTGCTATCCCCATCCTGTTGATGAGGGCGTCAACAGCCTCATCCAGGACTGTAAAGTAGCGCATCGCCGCATTGTATGACTTTTGATAGGCCATCAGGCTGATACCTTCCTCGTTGAGCGATACACCGGATATGGACTCTCGTGCAGCATAAAGACCGTTTAAAACATTTGCGGAGGTATCGGTATAGTTTTGATAGAGCTCCGCATCCAGTGCAACCTCTCCGATGAGCCCGGAGAGATAATCATGGAAACTGCCTTTGAACATTACCGTAGACGATGGGTCGGCTGCATCCTTGTAAAAACTCGTATCGGTATCAATGGCTGCGATCATGCGCAGAATATTGTCACCGCCGTCAGAACCATACGTGGATGTGGTGATGCAGGTGGCGTCCGCCAACCATTCATCAGATATCCGGATATTTTCTGCGGTGATAGCCCCTCCGCCGGAAGCGGTAAAAAGGGGTTTCGGGTTTAGGGGGTCCACGGTGTTGAGGTCGTTCAGAACCCTGGCGAAGTTGGATGCGAAGATATCCATGGAATCCCTGTAGTATAATGCGCCTCTGAATTCGTTGATGCCCTTGCCGTTGATGAGGTCAAGATATCCGCGAATGGAGCCTCCGGAGAAGTGAGCGGTAATATCCCCCGAGGCAGCCGAACCGAAACTGCTTGCAATGCCGACGTTTACACGGTCGCCATTATCGGTAACGTATAATGTATTATATAAACCTCTGTCGACAAGGCTGATGGAAGCGCCTGTTGCCGTGTCGTAGAGGGAGACTGTCAATCTTTCGATGGTAAGGTCTTCAGTAATCTTCTCGGGCAGGGAAGTAACTTTTATTTTTGCCAGCTCCGATAACTCGTCGATCAAAAGATTTCTTTTGTCCAGCAATTCGTTGGGGGTATTGCCGTAGGTCTGCTCCTTGCGAATCTGATCGTTGAGGTCGGCGATGCCTTTCACCTTAGTGTTGAATTCATTTTCTATAACGACTCTTGAGAGATCGAAAATCTGCTGATTCCTGACCTGGGTCACCTGATTGGAATAGACATTCATAATCTGGGTGACCTTCTGGGCAGCAGTCCTTGTGATGAAGGCTATATCACCGGCAGAGGGAGTCTGTGACAAGGTCTGCAAGTCGTTGATAAAATTTGAAAGCTCGTTTAGGAGTCCGTCGGTGGATGCTTCATCGAATATGCTTTCCAAATCACTGAGGCCGGAGAGTATGGTATCCAGCTTCCCTTTTTCCGAAGCCTGATCCCGAAAACGGGCATCAAGGAAAGGGTCTCTGCTCTGGCTTATTCCGCTGACTTCCACTCCCCACCCCGGTGAAGCCATCGGAAGGCCATACTTTTGAGTATAACCGCCGCTTGAAATGGAGTTTTGATCGACCCGCTGCCTGGTATAGCCTTTGGTATTGACGTTGGCGATATTGTTCCCCGTAACATCAATATTAGCCTGGCTTGCTGCCAGGGCTCTGCTTGCGGTATGAAAGGCCAGGAAAGTAGGGCTCATACTCATTGTGGAATCCCCCGTTGCTATATGGTGGTTTCAAAAGAATTAGGGATAGTGTTTTTTACTTCTGAGGCATCCCGTTCGTAGGTTTTGTTTTCCGTGACGCCTTTCAGCCGGGCGAGGGTTTTATCTATGCCGTAAAGCTTGGTTTGAAGCACTTCCTGGCATTTGTCCTTGTAAAAAGAGACTTCCTGTATGGTCGCGGCAAAATTGCCAAGAAGCTCATAAAACCGAAGCTGGTGTTCTTCAGGCATTTTAAGTATCATGGAGGACAGAGTGTCTGCTTTTATGTTGAGCTTTGAGGCATATCCCGCAACATCCCTGTCAAAGTTTTTTATCCTGTAAAGAAGAGCCTGCTGCGCTTTCAGGTTTTCATCAAGGGATGAGATATCATCCGGCCCAATCACATTCAATTCTTCTTTGATGACCGGCAGGAGATCCTCGTAAACCTTCAATATTCCGAAAAGATATTCATAAAAGTCGTCAAGTATTTCAATAAAACCCAAGTTATTAGTATCAGTCATAGCTCCTCCGCCCGGTACCTTATCCCAGCCTTTATTTGAGAATGGCATCTGCCAGCAAATTGGAGGGGATATCGTATTCGCCATTTTCGATGGCAGCCTTAAGCTCCTGCACGCGGTTATCTGATATGCTGACCGAGACTTCGTAAAGTATTGCGGACTTTGCCACGGATATCCGCTTGTCGTCGAAGGAGCCGGAATGGCTGCTTGAAATCTCGGCACTGTCCACTTTGTTTTTCAAAACATACTTGCTGTTTTCCTCGGTACTCACATTCCGCGCCGGATCCATTGCGGTATCACGCATCTGCTGCGGCTGCACAGCTTTGCTTTTGTTTACAAATGAAATGTCCATTGATGAACCCCCCTAATAATTGGCGTATGTAAAAGTTCGAAATCTATTCGGTATTTTCCCTACAGACCTTTTATCGGCACTTTCATTGAAAACTTTAGATAAAAACATAAAAAAATAAAATAAAATTAAAAAAAATCGACTTAGCATTCTGCTTTTTCTAAAATCGACATTTTTCGACTTTCCTTATCTGGCATGGTTATTGCAAAATAGTAAATAAATATAATTATTTGTATAAATATGTTGCATTATGTTTTAGATATGATACTATATGGTTACTAGACAAAATATAACATAGTTACTATTGAAAAGATAGTTACTGTATAAAAGGCAAACTTGTTTAAAGGCAAGGACGCAAAGCCAAGGGTCTAAGGTGTATGAGCCGCACTACGACAGCCTGGCTGCTGCATATACTATTTTGCTACAGCAGCTTTAGGAACAACAGCGGATTTCAAATCATCTTTAGCCCGTGGGCGAAGATGATTTTTTAGTGTTAGGAGGAATGGAAATGATCGGCGATTCATTAACATCCGCAATGATAAAAAAAGCGCTGGACGGGACCTGGCAGAGGCAAAAAGCTATCTCGGGAAACATTGCAAATCATGAGACCCCCGGCTATAAAGCGGTGAAAGTGAACTTTGAGCAGACACTGAAACAGGAGTTTAAACGCCTGCAGGCCGCTCCTTTGTCAAGGCAGGAGCTGTCACGCGGAATAACCTCCATACAGAATTCCGGAATAAGGCTCTCTCAAGACCATTCCGGCTCGGAGCGGGCAGACGGGAACAATGTCAATATAGAAGCCGAAAACATCGAAATGGCTAAAACTCAAATTCAATATCAATTCCTTACAAGAACCATGACGGATTTTTACGCCAGGCTGCGTTATGCGATAAGTGAAGGGAGGCGGTAGTTATGGATTTTTTAAGTGCGCTTAACATTTCCGGATCGGGACTCACCGCGCAGAAGATGCGGATGGATGTAATCTCACAAAATCTTGCAAACGCCCAGGTCACCAGAACAGAAAAGGGCTCTCCCTATCGGAGGAAAATGGTAGTTCTGAACAGCATCGAAGGAGGCAGCTTCAGGGACAGCCTGGACAGGGTCATGGGGCGTAAAACCGCAGGGGTTCAGGTCAAGCGCATAGTGGAAGACCCGGCGCCCTTCGTCCCGGTTTACGACCCGGCTCATCCGGATGCAAACGAAGAGGGATATGTAATGCTTCCCAACGTAAATACGACTCAGGAAATAATAGACATGCTCAGCGCAAGCCGGGCTTACGAATCCAATGTGACGGCGTTCAATGCGACTAAGGCAATGGCGATGAAAGCGCTGGAGATCGGCAGATAATCAAAGAGGCAGGAGGGGTGTGAAATGGCAGTTATCCCCATGGGATCGAATATAGGCATAAACAGCATCAGCCCGCTGAAAGACGGCATTTCAAAGATCTCACAGCTTTCTCCGGAAGGCGTGGAAGATGGATTTAAAGCCGTTTTCAGGGACCTGATTGATAATGTGGAAAAAACAGAAGAAATCACCAAAGAAGACGCATACAAACTATCCATAGGTGAAGCCGATGATCTGCACACCATGATGATAAACGCCGCAAGGGCCGATATCGCCCTGCAGACGATGGTGCAGCTCAGAAACAAAGTGCTTGAAGCCTATTCGGAAGTGATGCGGATCAACTTATAAAGTCAGCCTGCCGGTTATTGCTTTATGCATGTTCGGCTTCTGTTACTCTAAGAATCCCGGCGCTTTTAGAAGCGAATGGTAAAAAACTGATATGAACGAACAGCTTTCGAAAACATTGGGTCCGTTTAAGCAATTCTGGGCCAACACATCTAAAGGCGTCAAGAGCATGATCCTCATCGGAACGATTATTGCCGTGATCATCGCTCTGGCTTTCAGCATATTTTTAAATGTGAAGGATTATGTGGTTATTTTTGACCAGCTGACAGCTGCCGAAACCTCAGAAATACTGGCACAGCTTCAGCAGATGGGAGCGGATGTCAAAGTAGACGGCAAGGGGGCTGTCATGGTCCTCAAAAAGGAGGAATCCCGGATCAGGATGGCTCTGGCGACGGCAGGCTATCCGAAGAGCGGGCTGAGTTACTACATGATCGAACAAAACAGCGGCATGCTCACTACCGATTATGAAAGGCAGCAATATGTCAACATACAGCTCCAGGAAAGGATAGCTGCCAGCATCAAGACCTTGGACGGCGTCAAGGACGCCATAGTAACCATCACGGTGCCCGGGGAAAATGTATTCTATTTACAGGAAAAAGAGCCTCCTTCCGCATCCGTCATCATCCATATGCAAAGCGGGAACACATTGGGGGAAAGCCAGGTACTTGGCATCCAAAACCTGGTGGTAAAATCGGTTCTTGGACTCACCAGGGAGAATGTTGCCATATCTGACAGCAGCGGCAACGATTTGACGGGAAACAGCGGGGAGGACGGCACAGACTTTTCTAAAATCAGCATCACGAGGAAAATTGAAAGCGATATCAAAAAGAAAATACTTTCGGTGCTTGAAGGACCTTATGACAGGTCGATGCTGAGGATATCCGTATCAGCAGTGGTAGATACCGACGACCTGATCAAAGAAGAAACGGTCTATACGCCTTCCGTTGACGGCAACAACACAGGGGTGGTCAGCCAGGCTACCAGAAGTGAAGAAACATCATCCTCAACTCAGGCGGACGGCGGCATCGCCGGGACATCCAGCAATGCGGAAATCCCCACCTATCCCGTCGGGGGAGCTTCCGGAGAGAGCACATACAGCAGCACCAGCGAAAACACCAGCTATTTGGTGAATCAGGTCATTTCTCAGTTTCAGAAGGACGGAGCCAAAATCGAATCCGTCTCTATAGGCATCGCTATCGACAAGGCGATATTTGAACCCGAAGAAAAAGAAAGGATAACTCGTTTGGTTGCCTATGCCGTAGGGGTCAGCCCCGAGAGCATAATGGTTGAAAATTTTGAGTTTTATGACACGGATTCGGTATTGCAGAAACCGGCGGAAGAGCAAGACGGCGTTAATATGATGCTGATTTATGCCGGAGCCGGCGGCGGTATCCTTTTGATAGCTATAGCCGTCACCTTACTGCTCCTCCTGAAAAAGAAAAAGAAAAAGGGAGAGGCCGCACAAAAAGCAGAGCTAATATCAAGCGAACAGGCGATGAACGAGCTTTTCGGAGAAGAGCCCTTGCCGCAGATCACTCCCGTCAGAGACGCAAGGAAAGAGCAGATCAAGGACTTTGCGCTTTCGAATCCTGAGATCGCGGCACAGATGATACGTTCCTGGATAAAAGCCGAAGGCGACTAACAGCCGGATAAAAATCGGAAAAGCAATTATGCGGCAGAGGTACTCGGTAAATGGATAAAATGACCCCCAGACAAAAAGCGGCACAAATAATAATTTCTCTCGGTTCGGATGCGGCATCGGGCATCTATAAGCATTTGCAGGAGGATGAGATCGAAAAGCTGACCTATGAGGTCACAAGGCAGCACAGCGTACCTCCCGAAATGGCAGATGAAGTCATCGAAGAGTTTTACGGTCTTTGCGTGGCACAGAAGGTCTATCTTGAAGGAGGTGTAGCCTATGCCAGAAATGTGCTTGAAAAGGCTTTCGGAGTCCAACAGGGGACCGAGCTTCTGGAAAGAGTAACCAAAACATTAAGGACCAAAGCCTTTGAATTTATTCGTAAAACGGATTATAAAAATTTGATGAATATGATAGTCAACGAACACCCTCAGACTATTGCCCTGATTCTTTCTTACGCCAGAGCCGACCAGGCTTCATCGATCATTTCGGAGCTGCCGAAGGATATCCGGGTGGAGGTGGTCGAAAGGATAGCAAAGATGGACAGAACATCGCCGGAGGTGATCCGCCAGGTTGAAACCATACTTGAGAAAAAGTTCGAGTCCCTGCTTACCGTGGACCTTCTTGAGGTGGGAGGTATCAATTACATCGCCGAGATCATGAACAAAATCGACAGAAGCGCCGAGAAGTTCATCTTTGACGAGCTGGGCAGGAAAGATCCTAAGCTTACCGACGAGATCAGAAAGCGAATGTTCGTGTTTGAAGATATTATTACCCTCGATCCCATATCTATCCAGAAATTCCTGCGCGAAGTGGATACAAAGGATATGGCCATCGCCCTCAAGGGCGCAAATAAAGATGTGTCGGCTATCATATTCGAAAATATGTCTCAGCGTATGGGCGAAACTATCAGAAGCGAAATAGAATATCTGCACAATGTCAGAGTAAGGGATGTGGATGAAGCACAGCAAAAGATCGTAGCCATTATCAGAAGGCTGGAAGAAGAGGGAGAAATCATAATAACTAAAGGCGGAAAGGATGATATCATTGTCTAGTATAGTAAAAGCAAAGTCGTCTTATATTTACCCCGGCAATGAAGACATCGACATGAACAAGGCGCAAAGCGACGAAAAAGTCCCTGCAGGGATCGACGCAAGCAAAGAGATTATTTTGGAACAGGCCATAAGAAAGTCCCGACACATTTACGACGAAGCAATGAAAAGGGCTAACGCCATAGTCGAAAATGCAGAGGCGGAGAGTTTTTCCATCCAGGTCGAAGCTGAGCAGCGGGGATATCGGGATGGCTATACCAGAGGGCTTCAGGATGGGGCTAAGGAAGCGCGAAGGACATCGGAAGACGGCTTGATGGAGATCGAAAGCCTAATTATCGCTATAAAGAAAGAGCGAAAGGAAGCATTGGAAAGACAGAAAAAAGAGCTGTTGATGATCGCCTTTGAAATCGCAAAAAAAGTCATGAAACAGCATATAGAGGCAGACGAAAATGCCATCGCCAAAATGCTTGAGGATATTATTTTCGAGCATGAAACCGGGGTCAAGATTTTTCTGCCGGAATACAGCAAGACTCTGAATGTTGCGATAGATAAAGGCACTGCCAAAAAGATCCAGAGCGCAGCTAAAAATGTAAAGGTGGTTATGACGCAAAACGATGATTTTATCATGGTGGAAACAGAAAACGGTGTAGTGGATATGAGCATACCGGTTCAGCTGGATCAGCTTCAGGAAGCTATGGGCCTGGATTAACAGCATAGGGACGGGGGCGGATAAGCTTGCCCTTCGGGAAGAGCAAAAAACATGGATACAGAAAAACTGTGTAAATTAATACAGGAAACGGGCACATACCGATACTACGGGAAAATCGACAAAGTGATCGGAATGATGATCGAATCCATAGGCCCTGAGTGCAAGGTCGGCGACTTATGCAATATTTACAGTGAAGGCTTTGAAAGGCAGATCCATGCTGAAGTGGTGGGTTTTCGCGGCAACAAGGCTCTCCTGATGCCCTATGAGGAACCGGAAGGTATCGGTGTCGGCGCTCTGGTTGAAACAACGGGGACCTCCCTAAAGATAGGAGTGTCGGAAAATCTCATCGGAAGGGTCATCGGCTCCACGGGGGAACCGATGGACGGCAAGGGGCCCGTGGATGTCAGCGAGTGGTGCGAGGTGCAGAATATCTGTGCAAATCCTCTTGCAAGGCCAAGGATCAGCGAAGTGCTTGAATTTGGAGTGAAAGCCATCGACGGGCTCCTGACCATCGGCAAAGGTCAGAGGATGGGCATTTTTTCCGGCAGCGGAGTCGGCAAAAGCACACTGATGGGGATGATAGCCAGGAACGTAAAAGCCGACGTTAATATCATAGCATTGGTTGGAGAAAGGGGCCGTGAGGTCAGAGAGTTTCTGGAGAGGGATCTGGGAGAGGAAGGACTGGCAAAATCGGTGCTTGTGGTGGCAACTTCGGACCAGCCTCCGATGCAGCGAATGAAATGCGCACTGGTCGCAACCACTGTTGCGGAGTATTTCAAGGATAGAGGAAAGGATGTTCTGCTAATGATGGATTCCCTGACCAGGTTCGCAATGGCTCAGAGGGAGATCGGACTGGCAACGGGAGAGCCGCCGGTAGCAAGGGGATATACTCCGTCGATCTATTCAGCTCTGCCGAAACTGCTGGAAAGGACGGGAAATTTCGAGGGCGGCTCCATAACGGGGATATACACCGTGCTTGTGGAGGGAGACGATGTGAACGAACCGATATCGGATACGGTAAGAGGCATAATCGACGGTCACATCGTACTGTCGAGAAAGATAGCCATGCAGAACCACTATCCGGCAATCGACGTGCTTGGAAGCATCAGCAGGCTGATGAACGACATCGTCAGCGAAGAGCAGATAGATACCGCAGGTAAGATGAGAAATTTAATGTCCCTGTACGAAGCAAATTCGGACCTGATCAATATCGGAGCATATAAGAGCGGAAGCAACAAAGCCCTGGATGAGGCCATTTCTAAAATAGATGAGATCAACCGGTTCCTCAAGCAAAAAGTTGACGAGAAATTTATGTTTGATGAAAGCAACGAGTTGATGAAGGCGGCGGTATCATGAAAAAGTTTCAGTTTCCTATGGAAAAAATATTATCATACAAAGGTCAGATCCTTGACAGCGAAATGATGAACCTGGCTGTTCTGAGAGATCTTCTCGGCAATGTGCAAAAGAGGCTTGAGGGATTGGAACAGGAAAGGCTCAAAACTAAGCAAGAGTTCGAAACCAAAGTCAGTATTGAGGTAACTTCCGCCGACTGGCAAGCCTATGCTTCCTATGAGAAGCATATCAAGGAACAAAAGAAGATTTGTGCGAAAGAAATTGCTGAGTTGGAGGAACAGATATCTTTGCAGCTCGAACGAATTAAAAAGTTAAAAATCGAAACTAAATCTCTTGAAACTATAAAGGAGTCCAAATTTGAAGAGTATAAAAAAGAGGATCTCAAAAGGACGGAGCAATTCGTTGACGAATTCATATCCGGCAGCAGGGTTATGAGCAAGGTGTTCAGAGAGTCGATATAGATTATGGGCAAAGGAGGTGGTGTGACAGTCGTGTTCTCATTTCGATGAAAGGAGGTGAATGAATGGATACGATGTTAAATTTGTTCGAAATACCGGCAGCCGGTGAAACAGCCTTTATTATTCCCGGACAAAACAACTGCTGTACGGTTCTTCCCGGCGGTGAGTCATTGTTCAAGGCACTCCTGTTTCAAAAACTGACGGAGCAGTTTCCGAATGATACTGCGGAAAAGGGTCCGATGACTGACGAGGAAGGTATTAAAGAAGTCTTTTGGGATTTAGACGCGATGCAAATACACAGCAAAAAAGCTTTTTTGAAAGAGGTTTTAGTCGACCCGGAGGCAACAGTGCAGGAAATCGAAGAAGGCGCCGGTTTGCAAGAAAATGATTTCGGCGGAGTCTTAGCTGCTGCGGTGCCGGTGAATGCTGCGGCACCGGTGGATGAAGCGGCGCCGGCGATGGAACAGGATGCGATACCGGTCAAAGCCGCTCTTAGCGAATCGAGGCAAGGCCCGTTAAAAGTTGTAGCGCAGGAGCTGCCAGAGACAGGACCGGCTATTGCAGACGAAGGAAAGGCCGAGACGGTCAAAGCGGAAAAGCATCATGGAGAGCAGATCGAACAGGGCAGAGGCATTGACGGCGTGAAAGCCGCAACCGGGCCTGAAACCGGGGCAAAGCTCGATGCTGCAGTAAAAGCATGGACTGTCGAGAAATTTGAGGAGCCGGAAAAAACAGATAACAGACCAGCGATAAAGCCGGCGATAAAGGCGGAGAACAACAAAACGAAGCCTGAAGAACTGCCCGCTCAGCCGGCAATGACGGTCACGGATGCGAAAGCTCCCGGCGACTTTGCGAAGGCGGGGGAAAAGGTCGAGGCTTATGACCAGGTGGGACGCGAGATACTGCACACGCTCCGGCAGAAAGGGCCCATGCAGTTTGCGATGCAGCTGGAACCGAAGCATTTGGGGAAGATCGATATCAAGCTGAAACTAAACGAAGGAAAGCTGACCATCGACATCATGGCTTTCAACTCAAAAACTCAGGCTATTTTAGCCGGTCAGGTGGACAAGCTTGTGATGAGCATGGGACTAAGGAACGTCGTGGTAGAAAACGTGCATGTGACTGAGCAGACGGATTTTCAAAATGAAGTAAAGCAGGGACAAGCCTTTTCGCAAAGGGGAGAAATGGATTTTTCCCGGGGCAGACAGCAGGAGCATCTCTCGCAGCAGTGGAGCAGCCGAAACGGCTCGCTCGGCAGCAAGGTTACGGCTTATCAAAGCATTGAAACAAGCCTTGAAGGAAGCATAGTGCAAAACGCGATGCCAAAGAACGGTTTTTCAAGGATGGACTACATTATTTAGAAGGGAGTGAAACAAATATGGCAATAGACGGGATCTCATCATATCAGCAGACAACCGGTATAACGGAAGCAAAGAGCAAGGCCGGCAACGGGCTTTCTATGGACGATTTTTTCAAGCTCCTGGTGGCTCAAATCTCTAACCAGGACATGTTCAACACTGTGGATGACACCCAGTTCATTGCACAGATGGCGCAGTTCTCCATGGTCCAGGCCCTGAGCGAGTTAAGTCAGGCATCGGCAACGGCTTACAGCGTGAGCCTTATCGGCAAGGAAGCCACAGTGGCTTCGATAGGTGCAGACGGGAATATGCAGACCTGCACAGGCATCGTCGACAGTGTCACCCTGTACAACGGCAGCCCGAAGATAACAATCGACGGACAGCAGTATGAGCTGAACAGTGTAATGGAAGTAAAAGAACCCAATATCATCGTTCCGCAGAACAATTTGGGTCAGGACGAAAAAAACGGTAATGAAGCAGTACTGCCGGATGGGGGAGAGGTAGATAGCGATGGTTGATAAAATTTACGGCGGAAGCTACAATCTTACGGATGCGATAATCAAACAATCCGAGAATATCAAATCCGCAGAAAGCACAGCCGTCGGAAATAAAAAACAGAATCAGGGGCCGACATTCCGGGAGATTTTCAATCAGCAGGTATCCTTTTCAAAACATGCCAACCGAAGGACCGAAGAACGGAGCATAGAAATCAGCCCAACAGATCTTACAAGGCTCGGGGCCGCTTGCAGCAAGGCAGAAGAGAAAGGGATAAAAGATGCCCTAATCGTGATGAACGACTCCGCTTTTATTGTCAATGCCAGGAATAAAGTGGTCATAACGGTGATCGATAAAAGCGAAATGAAAGACAACGTATTCTCTAATATTGACGGTGCCATATTTATTTAGCCGGACCTTGACAGGAGGCTAAGGGTCCTGAACGACAGAAGGACCTGCGAGGGGCACAGAAAGGATTGTGAAATGTTAGGATCAATGTATTCTGCAGTTTCTGGACTGGCAGCGCACCAGACCAAGATGAATGTCATAGGCAACAACATTGCCAACGTCAACACATACGGATTTAAATCCAGCCGGGTGACTTTTTCCGATGTATTTTACCAGACGATGAACGGAGCCTCCGGACCCACCACAAATTCCGGCGGCACGAATCCCACTCAGCTGGGCTACGGAGCTAAGGTGAAATCCATCGATGTCATCAATACGAGAGCCGGCAGCGCAACCACAGACCGGCCTTTGGATGTCTACATAAACGGCGAGGGTTATCTTCCCGTAAAGGACAGCAACGGCATCATCAAATATACCAGGGTCGGCGTCCTGGGATTTGATGTGGCAGGCAATTTAGTGGACAGCTCGGGGAATATGGTGCTGGGTATTCCGCTTGACCCGAACACAAAGATGGCAAGGCTTGGCTCAAACGGTACGGTGTCCGCACGTGACCTGGTTCCCATAAAGGTCACACCGGAGGATTTGGACAAGTTCACGGGGATCACCATCGGCAATAACGGTGAGCTTACTGCTATCAAGGAGGGGGATCCCATTGTGGTGCCGGCAGCCAATACAGGCTGGCTGGAAAATACCGGCATATCAACATCGTCCGTTTACCGCGGGGATGTCACCATGACGGTCACAAGGAGCAATGATGTGAGCTTTTTGCCGACAGTGTATCCGGGGGCTGCCGATCCCGCAATACCTATAGCAGCGGGAGCCAATCCGGTAAGCGCCAATGCCAATGTAAACGGCTCGTTGAGAGTCAGCTTTGACGGAACAGACTATACTTTAAGTTTTACACGAAAGAACGAAACAAACGTCAATACCGTAACGGGTGTCTTTGATGCTCTTACTGACACAGTGACTTTTACTGTTGATTCGACTGATGTGAATCCCGCAGCCGTGACGATCCCGGTAGGAGCCGATAATACCACGCAGGTGGTAGTACCGGCAGACGGGACTCCGCTGACCATCGGAAATGCCGTGGCATCAAGCATGACCATCGTTGCAAAGACATTCGACAAATCGGGGGCAGAAGTCAACTTGGCAGCTACCTGGACCCCGGGAGCTGCCGATAATACGAGTATCAAGTTGGGCGATATGGACCTTAAAATCGATCCCGCCAGATTCGGTTCTCTTTCATCGGGGGCGCTCGATAATACTATCATAGGTACTGTAGGTCCCGGAGCGGGGGTGCCGACCAAAATCGCCAATATCGCTGTGGTGAAGTTTACAAATAACGACGGTCTCTCTCAAAGCGGCGAAGGCTATTTTGTGGAAACCGGAAACTCGGGGCTGCCGGTGGGCACCATCCCCGGCAGCGGAGGAACGGGAACATTAAGGGCCGGTGCTTTGGAAATGTCCAACGTAGACCTGGCGAGAGAGTTTACTGAAATGATCATCGCACAGAGGGGATTCCAGGCAAACACCAGAATGATCACCGTATCCGATGAAATGCTCACTGAACTGGTCAACATGAAGAGGTAACAGCATAAGGCTGCCGCGTTCGGATCGGGAAGCATCTCCGGTCTGAATGCGGCAGACAGGTCTGAAGCAAGGAGGTTCGTTTACTGTGATTACGCTGACAAAACTAAATAAGGCAAGCGATGAAACATATATACTCAACAGCGATTTGATCGAAACCATCGAAGAAAGACCTGATACCATCATAAGACTGGTAAACGGGAAGCACTTCGTAGTGGCGGAGAGCGCCGAGGAGGTCGTTGCAAGGATAACAGCTTATAAAAGAAGTATTTACAACATAGGTAAACCAAAAAAATAGGGAGCTTAGAGCTACAGGGAGTATCATATGGTTGAGTTTAGCACGATATTAGGTTACATAGCGGTGGTTGGAGCCATAGTATTCGGGATATCCTACGGCGACAACGGATTTGATTTTACTATGCTGCAGAATTTTTTCAGCATGTCCAGCATTTTCATCACCGTAGGGGGCACAATATTCGCTTTGCTGGCATCCTTCCCCTTTGAATCCTTTAAACGCATTCCTTCACATTTAAAAACTGTGCTGAAAAAGGACGGTAAAGACCCCTACGAATACATAGAAATCATTACGGATCTGTCAAAAGAAGCGAGAAAACGAGGTCTTCTGGCACTGGAGGACAGGGCCTTATCCTTTAAAGACGAATTTCTTAAAGAAAGCGTATTGCTCATCGTAGATGCCATCGAACCGGACAAGCTCAAGATCTGGTTCGGACAGAAGCTGGACAACATCAGACGGCGAAACGATGCGGAACGCAGCCTCTACGACAGGGGAGCAACCTTTGGCCCCGCCTTCGGGATGATCGGTACTCTTATTGGCCTTGTCAACATGTTAAAGTCGTTGAATCTGGAAGACGGGCCGGAACTTCTGGGTCTGAATATGTCTGTTGCACTCATAACAACTTTTTACGGATCTTTATTGGCTAACTGCTTTTTTATACCAATGTCAAACAAGCTGGAAATAGCTCAGGAAAAGGAGATGCTTTTCAAAGAGATGATAGTGGAAGGCGTCATTTCTATCAAGGAAGGGGAGAACCCGAAATACATCCAAGAAAAACTGTTAAACTTTTTAGAGGAGCGGGAGCTCAAGAATAGAAAGGAAAGGCCAGAGCGCAGGAGCAGAAGATTCAGGATAGGCTTTAGAAACAAAGCCGACGAAACCGACGAAATACTATGATATTGCCTCGAGGACTGACATGGAAAGAAGAGCGGAAAGAAAAAAAGTAAATAT
>Ga0116156_10002679_pt1 | contig 16026 bp, 10 predicted proteins | sample AD_UKC045_MetaG_FD_89891 | JGI IMG/M metagenome (GOLD analysis project Ga0116156, IMG submission 89891) | Active sludge microbial communities of municipal wastewater-treating anaerobic digesters from USA - AD_UKC045_MetaG | ecosystem: Engineered > Bioreactor > Anaerobic > Digestate | place: USA... | reverse complement strand
CTGATCGGCGCTGTGGACGTCAAAAAGGAAAAGAGCTCCTTCGTGCAGGACAGCGGCCTGCTCTGTGACGTGTGTAAAGAAGGCAAGATGCTGATCAAGAGGTCCAAAGGCGGGGAATTCCTGGCCTGCGACCGCTTTCCGGCTTGCAAAAACAGCAAGAGCTTCAAACGCGACGCGGAAGGTAATATCCAGATCATCGTGCCCACCCAGCTGGACGAAACCTGTCCCCAGTGTGGTTCACCTCTGATGGAGCGGGAAGGACGCTTTGGAGCTTTTATCGCCTGCTCCAACTACCCCAAGTGCAAATTTGCCCGGCCCAAGACCACTGGGATCAAATGCCCCGAATGCGGCACCGGAGAAGTAACCCAGCGCCGCAGCAAACAAGGCAAGCTCTTCTATTCCTGCAACCGCTATCCGGATTGCAAATGGATCAGCAACGACAAACCCGTGGCCGTTCAGTGCCCCAACTGCGGCAACCCCTATATGTTTGAGAAATATTCCAAGGCGCGGGGCAACCACAAGCTCTGCCCCAAGTGCAAGACCATAGTGGAATAGAAAGATGACCGCCGGGGACGGAATCCGCAGCGCACTGCAGAGCATTTTCAGCCACAAGCTGCGTTCTCTGCTCACCCTCACCGGCATCGTGATCGGCGTCCTGGCCGTCGTGACGATGTTTTCCAGCGTCTATGCCCTCAAAAAGCTGATCAAGGACAACATGGAAGGCATGGGATGGAATTACTCCGTGATCATCACCGCCGAGGGGGGAGAAAGGATTATCGGACCCCGCACCATGAGACGGGCTATCAGGCGAACGGCCCAAAACGTCAAGACCATCAGCTATGATGACTTTGTAGCCCTGCGGGACGGCATTCCCCACCGCAGCATCTATGGCATGATCGAAAGCAATAGTCTTCACAAAGTGAAGGGCAAAGACAAGTTTGTGCGCGTCCGGGCCACCAATCCGGAGTTCTTTGGCAACAAGAGCTATCCCATTCTCAAGGGACGTTACTTTACAGACCGGGAAAACGAACTGCTGCTGCCGGTGGCCGTATTGGGCTATTACTTTGCCCAGGATAGGTTTGGCGACAAAAACCCCGTTGGCCAGGAGCTCGCGCTGGGCCAATTTCGCTATCGCATCGTGGGAGTACTGGATAAAGATAAGCTCTCCAGCGGAAACGGGATGAATTTCAACAACTACGAGCGCAAGATGGACCTCGAGGCCGTGTATGTGCCCCTCAAGTACGGCGCCACTTATTTTGGTACCGCCGGGGGAGTGCACATGATCTATCTGCAGGCCCACTCCGAAGCCGGGTTCGCCACCATGAAGAGGACGGCCCGTCAGCTCCTGCTTTCCAGGCATAACATGTATCCCAATTTCAGCTTTATGGATATCGGAGACATGCTGCTCACTATCAATAAAGAAATCGACGACCAAATGCGCAAATGGAACATCACCCTCTCGGCCATCGCGTCCATCTCATTGCTGGTGGGAGGTATAGGCCTCTTTTCCACCCTCCTGATCTCTATCCAGGAACGCATGACCGAGATCGGAGTGCGCAAAAGCATCGGCGCCACGGACAGAAGCATCTTTTTCTATTTCCTCTACGAAGCGGTGGCTTTGGCCCTGGGCGGAGCGCTGTTGGGCATCCTACTGGCCTGGCTGATTCTCACTTCGATCGGCAAAGCGATTCACTTTCCGCTCTATCTTCCTATCGCGGGGGTGGGATTGGGCACCTTCTTCTCTCTGCTGGTGGGAGTGGTCTCTGGCCTCTACCCAGCCATCAAAGCCGCGCAGATAGACCCTATCAGGGCAATCTATTATATGGATTAAATTCACCCGTCAAATGGAATTAATCAATATCAAAATGCCGCTTGATAAGGAGATAATGATAATGTTACACCACTTACTCGTGCTATCGCCTCTGTTGATCATGCTGTTTAGCGTTCTATCAGTCTTTGCCACATCAGAGGAACCTCACTCTGCTGCTGCACCTTCGGCCATCAGTCGCGAATCGGGGATGCTGCGGATCTCGATTGATCCACGCATAGAACTGCTGGCAGTCATCCAATATACCTCCGGCAGCAAAATGGCCCACCGTGGTGGATCATACGCTGGGGCAATCGGGGAATGGTTTGCAGAATATCAGAATCACCCGGTGATGCAGAGACTGCGGGATATGGAAGAGTGCGGATATGTGTACGACCTTCCGGTGAGCTGTTTTCTCCGTTTTGAAGATTGCGCTTTACAGAAGATTAGCTTCAACTGGGACTCCACCATGGAAACGATGAATCTGAAAAGACTGGAGTGCGTTTCGCAAACCGGACCTTTGGAGGAGTTTTATGACTTGGTTCGAGATTTTGCTCTGAAGAGCGATTTTGCCGGTTTTTATGCCTCCCAAAGAGAATACTTCCAGCGGAGAGTGGACGAAGCAGCAAACGCGTTGAACCAATATCCGGATATGATAGCTCACATGGTGGCCTGGTATGGCTACAGTCACACTTCATACAACCTTGTCATATCCCCATTGGCAGACGGAGGCTACGGCCCCGCGATGGTTGATGCAGAGGGCGGAATCCATGCTTTCTGCGTTGCGGATATTAACTGCAGCGATTTCGATGAAACTAAGCTACGACAAGTCTCCAGCTGGCTCTTTCACGAGTTTTCCCACTCCTATGTCAATTCCCTGGTGGATAAGCACTGGGACATGTTTGAAAGTGGCGAGGATATTTATGAACTCCTGCAAGACAAGATGTATCATGCCTACAGTTCGTGGTGGGTAGTGGTAGCTGAGCATCTGGTACGCGTCAACGATCACCGTCTCGGGGAGTTGTATTTCAATTTGGAACCCGGCCGGGCACTACAAAGCGAAGTAGATTCTGGTTTCATCTTCATCCGGGCAGCCTATGATGCTATACGGCAATATGAAGAAGAGCATCAGAGCAAGGGGATAGATTATGCTGGGCATTTTACCACTATCGCCCGTTTCTTTATGGATAGAACTGATATCTCCGAGGAGGATATCAGACTCTTGCAACGCTTCACAGGTCCCATCAATAATGTCTATTTGGGTGATGTCCTCGTCATTTATCCGGATCCGGAGCGTGTGGTCGGAGTAACGGTAAACATCATGCCCACGGTCGAATGGATGGTTCTTAACAAGGGTTTTCAGGCCGTATCCGATCAGACCGCGCTGGACATGGATCTTAGCAATAAGTCGCTAGTGCTGTTTGGAGCCTGGGGGACAAATCTGATCCTGGATCGTTACCGACAGGAGGTCCCGATTGAGATTTATCCGGATAGGATTGTCGCTGATAAGACATACACCGGAACAGACCTAAGGATCGCGCTTTGCCTGCCCAATCCGCTGAATCAGAAGCTGGGAATGTGTATATATACGGCTCAGACTACTCAGGCCATGCAGAGATCAAACGCCATTGACCACGGACATCAGGATTGGCTGATCTCAAACCTGAAATTTGAAGTGCTGGGCTCCGGAAATTTCCGGAACAAGGATGGGCGCTGGGAACTCTGATCCAATCAGGATTGTTTTAAGCTTCTATGCGTAACCCCATTTGCTACATGTTCGTCCTGTTCCCGTAGCCAAGCTTCGATGCCGATCTCTCTGATGCGCCCATTGTTCTTCAGAATAAAGGGGTAGGCATTTGTAAGGATTTTCAGCGTGGCACAGGGAAAGTCATCACAGAAGGCACAAACATCCATGCCTCGTTTCCAGCTTACTCTTTCACTGCCTTTGCAGGAAGTATAAGGTCCAGGGCAAAAGCCATTGATTCTGCATACTGACGCAGACTCGCAAAGCGATCTGTAGTTCCCAGGTGTCCTTCATTGTAGCTGAGGCGAAAGACGATGGGATTGTTTCTCAAAGTGTTTTTGCGTAATTTCTGAGCCCATTTCAGCGCTTCCCAATAGCCCACTCTGGTGTCATTCCAGCCAGCGGAAATCAAGAAGGCGGGGTAGCTTTGAGGACGCACATTGTCGTAAGGACTGTAACTGAGCATATATTCGAAGGCTTCCACATCCTGAGGATTGCCCCATTCTTCATACTCCTGAACGGTTAGGGGCAGGCTGTCGTCCAGCATGGTGTTGATCATATCCACGAAGGGGACGTCGGCAATCACCACGGCACACTTGTCGGCTGCCATATTTGCCACAGCTCCCACCAAAAGACCCCCGGCGCTACCACCTTCGATCACCATTTGTCCGGCCGTGGTATAGCCTTCATCGATCAGATAATCCATGCAGGCGATGAGATCTGTGAAGCTATTCATTTTATGCTGCTTTTTCCCCGCATCATACCAGGACGCGCCAAGCTCTCCCCCACCGCGCACATGTGCCACGGCATAGATTACTCCCCGATCCAGCAAGGAAAACAAGCTGTGAGAGAAATAGGGGTCTTCCGAGCTGCCGTAGGCTCCGTATGCATTTAGCCACAAGGGAGCAGGGCCGGGTTTGATGGTATTTTTATATACCAGACTGAGGGGAATCATGCTGCCGTCTGAGGCACTTACCCAAAGAGTTTTACTCGTGTAATCATTATAATTGCGAGGGATATTCTCCGGATATTGATGTAGCAACTTCAGCTCAGCGTCCGGAATGTAGTATGAGTAGATGGAGAGCGGAGACAGGGCGTTTTCCATGGTAAAGGTGAAGCTCTTAGTATCGGGGTCCGGATTGTGCCAGAAGGCCAGGTCAGAAACCTGCCGGGGCTTGTATTGTGCCAGTTCTTTGCCACTTAGGCGATCATAGATGCTGATGGCATCGAAGCCATTATCCCGATGGAGTAAAACCAGATAATCCTGCATCGCCAGGTATTCCTCAATCGGCCCGGTATCTGTAGTGCCGATCAGTTCCTGCCAGGAGGCGATGGCAATGTCGCTTTCCTCGCAGGTATAGATGGGGCTTTCGCGATGAATATGATTGGATTGAATGTAATACCTGCCATCCAGGTAGTCTGGATAGTAGGTGTGATTGGGCTGTCTTCCGGCAAAGGAACGGAAGCTGCCTTCCGGAATCGCTGCATCGGTCTCAAATACTTCGGTGCTTGATTTGTTGTATGACAGAAGGAATATCTTGCTGTCGTCCGTGCCCTTGTACACAGAAAGATCAAATTCCGGATTCTCTTCTGTATAAAGCAAGCGCAGTTCCCGGTCTTTCCTTGAGCCCCGATAACAGGTATTGTTTTGCCAGCGCTCATTGCTGCGCACCACCAGAAAGTGTTCGCTATCCGCATACCAGCAGAAATCACCAACGGCATTCAGCCCCATGTCGGAAGTGCTGCCCTCCTCTAAATCCCTGATGTAAAGCCGGTAATCTTCATTGCCACTAAGGTCTACCGAGTAGGCCAGATAGCGCTGGTCGGGGGATATGGAATATACGCCGAGTTCAAAGTAATCCTCTCCCCGAGCCAGTTTATTCTGATCCAGCACCAGGGATGCCGGGGCGGCAAGATCACCGGCCTTTCGGTAGTAGCGCGGATATAGATCAGCCCTGGAGCTTTCGGTGTAGTAATAGAATCCCTTGTCGTACCTGGGATAGCTTTGTTCAAAATCGGTTATGCCTTCCTCGAACTCCCGATACAGAGTATTCGCCAACGCCCGTGATTGCTTCAGCACTTTCTTTGCGTATCTTGCTTCAGCTTTCAGATGCTTACGCAAGCCGGGATGCTCACGATCCTTCATCCATGCCCAGGGATCGATCATCATGGTGCCGTGAATCAATAAGGTGTCCGGATGTTCGGGCGCTACAGGCGCGACGGGAACTGAGCTTAGCCGCGTTAGGCAGAACAAGATGCATAGTGTTACAAAAATTCTTCTCATAGTGGGATCTCACCTCAGTAAAGTACTGCGCAGATTCATCATGCTTCGATATTATCTATCAAATCTGGTTTAAGTAGGTTGATTTGATTAAGCCTCATAAGTAGGATATGGCTTGATTTGCTGACACTTGATTCAAACTGAAAAGAACTGGTCAATACGACCTTACTTGGTATGCGTGATATCAACTGCCGATAAACATCTATAGCTTTTGGAGAACTCCGTCCAAGGGTCTGTAGTATATCAATGTAGTGCTGCCTAATCATGAAGTGTTTGATCTTAAGTAACTTGTCAATTACTCCATCGCCAAGCAAGTGTTTGTTTACGGTGTCTGGATTTTTTGACGCTATCTTAGATAATAATTGGGCGGATAATTCTGAACTAATATTGGGCAAACCAGAAAGTGATTTAGAGATAAGTATGGGGACTACGTGACCATACCCCATTTTATAGACCAATCTGTAATGGTGAATTCGCTTTGACGTTATAGGCATTAATAACTCGTAGGGAGCCATGTAATTCAGAGACCGATGCGGTCGTTCTTCATTGTAGTGACTTACCCAATTCATAATAAGTTCCTTTGCTTCAACTAAATTGCGGAAGATATGCCTGTCAAGACATTCCTTCCTCATTTTACCATTGAAACTCTCGATAAAGCCATTCTGCGTTGGCTTTCCTTTAGCTATAAAACCCAGCTGAACTCCAGTCTCGTCTGCCCATTTGAGCATCACTTTGCTGGTAAACTCAGGACCGTTATCACATTTAATTGCTTTGGGAAGTCCACGTAGTTCAGCAAGCTGGCTAAGCTCGCGAACAAGCCTGCTTCCCTGAAGGGAGTTGTCGATGATCTGGAGAACACTCTCTTTAGTGAAGGTGTCGATCAGGTTGAAAACTCTGAACTTTCTCCCATTCTCCAGGGTATCGGTCATGAAGTCCATTGCCCAGATCTGGTTTGGCTCAGTAGCCTTTTCCAAAGGTACCGGATCTCGTTTGATATACTTCTTGGGACGCTTGGCAAGCTGCAGGCTAGCAGCTTTGTAGATACGTTCCACCCGCTTGTGATTGACCTCACCGAACTTCTTTCTTACCAAGACTACCAGCCTCGGCAAACCATAGCTTTGTGACCTCGGAGCGACCACCTTCTCACGCAAGAACTTCTCTATGGCAACATTCTCCTCTTTGATGATTGCCTGATAGCGCAATGTATTACGGTTAACGGCTATCACTCTACAGGCATGGCGTTCGCTAAGTCCGTGAGACATCGCCACCCCGACAGCTTCACGTTTCTGCCGGGGCTCTACCATTTTTTTGATAGTACGTCCTTGAGAGCCTCTATCTCCAAGCATCTTTCAGCCAAGAGCTTCTTGAGCTTGGAGTTCTCCGATTCCAGGTCTTTGAGCTTTTGAATCTGGTTGTTCTCCATGCCACCGTACTTGCTCTTCCAGATGTAGAATGTGTTTCTGGCTATGCCATACTTGCGGATGAGTTCCGTCACTTCCGTACCGGCTTCGTGTTCTTTCAGTATCTTGATGATCTGAGTGGGGGCAAATCGTTTTCCTTTCATTATTCCTGCTTCTTTTCTTATTGCCTCAGGACAAGTTAATACTTGAGAGCTAGCGAACAAGTGTTAACTTGTCCTGAGGGCGCGTTAGCTTTGAAAAGTCCATTTGATACTGGTACAATTTTTGGGGGTACGGTCACAAGCATCCTCACTTTTTCATTGCATACGGATGTCTCATCCCCGAATACTTCTTCAGCACACCCAGAATCCCAGGCTGGATATGGCGTCCAAGTTACTCGATACCCAGTCAGGACTTAACGTAGCAGCAATGCAGAATAATGCCAATTATGCTGAGCGAGTCCAAAAATTAATAAGCAACAACTTCGTATTATTCGTATTATCTGATTCTTCCGTCGCCGAACACAATTTCTAAGTCTGGCGGTTGCAGATTTCCTGTCAGAATTTGAAGTTTTCGGTGATCTAATTTGCAGAAATCCTGTCAGAAACTACCTAAAGGGGTCTTGGAAAGGATGAGCTATAATGCGTCAGTATGCAGTTTTCGCTGTCACTTTGTACCCAGAACTCCTGCCATCGAGCATGACTATTTCTTGACAAACCCTACCCGTATCATTTTTCTTGGATTCGTCAACCAATATGCCAAAAACAGGAGGAACGATGAAGCAACTCAAAGCTTTGATATGTCTGACCGCAATGTTTGGCGTGGCAGGATGCCTTGTTGCACAGCAGACTGATGGCGTTGCCAAAGAGGTCACGAAGCTTCCGTTGATTGTACCAGTAGAAGGCGGCACTGTGACCCGGGGCGACAATATGCTTTCGGTGGCAGGTTTTCAAATCAGCCTCAACGAGGTCACTCAGGCCCAATATGAGCTGATCATGGGCTCCAATCCTTTCCTGCTCAGGGACCCTGCTCATCCGGTGGAAAACGTCTCCTGGCTGGACGCGGTGGAGTATTGCAACCGGCTCAGCATCAAGTCAGGCCTCACGCCCGTCTATACCTTCAAGGGTGCCAAATCAGACCCGGACGGCTGGCCCAAGGGCTGGAAGACAGACAGCTCCAGCCACAACAAGATCTCGGTATTCGGAATTGCCAACGGCTATCGCCTCCCCAACGACTACGAATGGGAGTTTGCCTTCCTGGGCGGAAACAAGTATTCCGGATACCGTTTCAGCGGTGGAAACAAGCTGGAGGAACTGGGCTGGTACATTGCCAATTCAGATTCCACCCACCAGACCGTGGGCCTCAAGTCCCCCAATGAACTGGGACTCTTCGACCTGTGCGGAAACGTCCGCGAATGGGTGGGGGAAAAGCTCAAATCCGGTGATGCCAGAGCCCTGGGAGTGGACAGAGACGCAGTCCGGATCGTGAGGGGAAGCGGATACCTGAGCCCCGAAGAAGATTGCGGGGCTGGGATCAAAACCTGGCACGACCCCCTCTACAAAGCCCCGGATTTGGGGTTCAGGGTAGCCAGAAAGCTCAAGTAAACTTCCGCTTAGCCTCGTTCAAAGCACTCACCCATCACCCAAACCTATCCCAAGCTTAAGCATGGGATAGGCATGGGATAGGCACGGGATAGGCATGGGTGGCGAAAGGGGAAGATGTCCCAGGCCAGATTCTCTATAAGTCTCCGATTGGGTGGATCAGGCCAACGCTAGCCCAGGTATTGAGCATCAACACAGGGGCCAGTTCTGATCTGAAGACATGCCTAACCTGGCTGCAGGGTGATGTAAATCAAAGAGGCTCAGGTCCTGCCCCTGGCTATATCCTGCTGCCTGACAACTGGTTAAATTTCCAGGCCCAACAAATGACCAAGCTCGTGTTTCTGATATATGTGGGGACTGAAGATCAGAAACAGCGGCTCAGTTCTTTGGGGCAGAGGATCGGAGACGCGCGTATAGAGCCTGAGCTGGATTACAGACATGCAGGGATCCTGGGTAATGGCAGCCCAGATTGAGCCAAGAGTCTGAAACTGGAGATGGCTGGGGTTCTGAGGGCTGGTGATTGCCACCGTATCGAGCCAGGCGCTGGCATAGCTTTCGGTAGCGCTGCAGTGGATGCGCTGCTGCCTTCCATCCTTGTGGCCCAACAGATAGCCGTCTTCTCCACGCTTGTGACCAAGCTGCCTGTAGAGGCTGAGGTTGAAGTTGTAATACTGCCTTCTGCCTCCCCAATCGCTGATCTCACCCAGCAGCATGAGCACCGGTACGCCCGGCAGCGCAAGATACAACTGCCTGAATACCAGGCCCTTCTGGGGACCAAACTGCTCCACTCGGGTGCTCAGTGCCAGCCCTTGCCAAAGCGTGCCAAACTGGTCTGTGAGGCTGGCCGCTTCCACCGTGTGTAACTCTTCCAGCTGCTTGCGTTTGGATACATCAGCCGGGGTGAGAGACAGGCCTCCCGGAAAGGGGTTGTAAAAGCCCTTGGCAGCGTAGTCGGGATAGGCGTTGTCCAGATATTCCAAGCCCTTGTGTTTCAGAGATATCAATCCCGGCAAGCGGGCATCCCGGGCCGCGGTGATTGTGATCTGGCCATTATCGAAGCTCAATAGCTGAGCGTCTTCCCGGTAAGAACTTTCGCCGCGGGGATGGAGCAGCAGCTGGCTCCTCTCAATATCCGTGTAGGGCATTCTTACTGATGCCTTTACGAGCTCCAATGGCTGATCCGGCGCTTGCGTGAGATCCCAGCTCAGCCTGCGGATGCCGTCCTCGTTGACAGGACTGTCCAGCACCGCTGGCTTGGACACGCAAGAGCTTTCCAGGCTGTAAGTTGCTTTGAGTTCCATATCCAGATTCTGGATGAGCTCGGCCCGGCAGGGCAGTTTCAAAACGGGATCACCCTGATTGGCCCGCAGTTCCACACCGCTGCTGATGGGCTGGGTTGGGACTCTACCCCGCGCCAGATTGCGCAGTTGCCAGGCGTTTTTGAAAACGTCGAGGTGAATCTGCAGAGGCTGAGGAGCGTCCAGGCCCTTTGCTGCCAACGCCTTGAGGTCCACTTCCCAGGCCAGCCAATAGCGATCCGGGGTCAGCCTGGTATCCTCAGACCAGATCAAACCGATGCTGGCATCGTCGGTTTCAGAAAACAGCCAGTTCTCCTGAGGGCAGGCTCTGGGCAGGTCGCAGCAGCCAAAATCCAGCAGCTCTTTGTCAGTCTCCACAATCCGTCCGTCGAACCAGAAGGATAAACGGCCTTCGTAGATGTTGAAGGGCAGTTTGAGCCAGATCTCGTCCCGGTCTTCGGGAAGTGCCAGGCAGCGCGGAAAAACCTCTACCAGGCCGCTGTCCCAAAAACGGTAGATAAGGGCAAACTCCAAGCCGTACATGTCTTTGGAACGAAAGCGGTTTTCGGTCTCGATATAGTCCGGGCCCTGATTGAACAGGGTCTGATAAGGCAGAGCGGATTCCAGCTCTTCACTGTAGGGCTTGCCGGGCTGGGGACACATCAGCGAGATGCCGTTGCAAAACAGACGGCCTACCCAGGCAAAGTTTTTGCTGCCCTCCTTGTAGGAGCGATAGGAATTGAGGGAATTGACCATGAAGCTGGCATCCGGGTTTTCACTGCCATGCCTGCCCCGCGGCTGATGCAGGATGAGGGAGGGATTGAGACAGAAATCCAGGGCTGATCCTCCTTCAGGAGTGGCTTCCACCCGGATTTTGGGATTATAGACCAGGGCCTGGTCACAGCTAAACTCCAGCTCCAGCCAGCGGCGGCCCTCAGCTTCGGAAGTGATAGAGAACTCGCTCTCACGCAGGCAGATATGCTCATGCTCCTCGAGCCTGATCTCAAAATAGCAGTCACGGTCGAAATGGCTCTCCAGATTGAGGTACATCTTGTACCAGAGGCCTGGCTGCAACAGCGAATCCACGTTGCGCAGTGTGGCTGTGAGCGGATACTGCACCCGCAGGCCGATGGCCATCGAAAATGCATGCCCATCGAGGGTGATCATACATCTTACGCGGGGACTGGTTTCCCACTCGCTCACCTCTTTGTCCAGGGGATTGGGAAGATAATCTGATTCCAGCTCGAGGCTGCTTTCCAGCAGGCCTGAGTGCTGAAAACTATGACTGATACCGGCGTCGTTGAGCCCGTCCAACCTGATCTCCAGGGCTTTTCCACTCAGATTGGAGAGGCTGTAACGCAGTTTGCGGGGAATTCCGAAGACGGGCTTGGGCTGCTCAGTGGAGATCGCTATTTGGAAGTCCGGGGTCCGGATGGCCACGATGCCGCGTCCGCTGCGCTCAAAGCTGATCTCGAGGCGCCGGCCGTCCTTTTCCCAGCTATAGTCATAGATGTCAAAACCGTGCTCGTCACGGCCGTCCGGTTCGGTATCCAGCACCCGTTTGCAGTCTTCATACCAATCAAAGACATCCCACCAGGGCTTGAGGATAGCCAGCTTGAGGAGACCCGGTAAAAAGTTCATCAGATGGGTGCTGTTGTTTTCCATCTTCTCCCAGAAAAAACCGCATTTCTTGTAGAGGGGCACGGCCTTGGTGTTGCCGGCCCAGGTGAAGAGGTCCAGACGCTCGTAACCCAGTTCCGCGGCCCTGAGGACGCAGCGTTTCACGAGATCGCGTCCGATGCCTTTGCCGTGGTGACTGGGAATCACGTTCAGGAGCTCGATGTAGGCCACACCTGGTTCCTCGGTATAGTCCGTGAGCTTGGCATAGCCCAGCACGCGCTCGCCCTCCACGCTCAGATAGAGATTCAGATATCTGGTGCTGGATTCCTCCTGGCACACTCTGGCCTCGCTGCTATTGAAGACGCGGCCGTTCCAGCCTTCGCCGCTGGCATTCCACATGGACGCGACGGCTTTGGCGAATTGATGAGAATATTCCACGATTTGGGTTTGTGACATGGTGACTCCCTTGCGCGTTGATTTGCCTGTGTGGGACGTTTTTTGCTGGAGATACATTGTGTCAAGGATTATGTTGGATCTTTTCAGGCTAATACCGGTAAGGGGTAAAAAACTTTCCAGCTACTTCCGGGGCAGGCATCACAACATCCTGTGTGATGAGCGGGTTGAAGTCCATAAATACGGCTTCTGTATAAGCGTTTGAAGTTGTGGTGAAGAGATCTGAAGTCTTCAGTGAGGGTCCATACCGCGTTTGGCACCAGTTCCTCCGTCAGTCTGTTGCGATTTCACTTGACATGCACAGCAATTCGGCATTTTGTGATAAAAACCTCTCAGGGAGTAATGATGAAGCCCAATAGCTTGAAGATGTTTATAATGCTGGTGGCCATTCTGGCCGCGACGACCCTGGCCGCCCAGACGGACACAGCCTTTTCTCCCACGATCAAACACCGGCGCGGCTCTCTGGGAATCGGATACGGCCTCTGCTATGCCGGTCTGGGCTTCAACGGTGACTATAACATCAACGACGATATTGCTGTTTCTGGCAGCATCGGCACCTTTGGCTATGTGGGCGGCTGGGAACTGGGCGGCAAGTATTACTTTGGCCAATTCGACAGCACCTTTCGTCCGATGTTGTCAGCCTGGTATGGCGTGAACGCCATGATCGTGGCCAGGCCTGATAATCCGGGCCTGCCGGACGTCACGGAAGCGCACCACGGTTTTTGTCTGGGAGCGGGGGGCCAGTGGATGTTCAGCAAATCCAAACGGCATGGCTTTGACGCCGGCATCCTCTACATCCTCACGACCACTCAGGCCAAACGCATCGAAGAGCTGGAATCCCAAGGATATGGCACTTTTTCCAAGGGCAGCCGCTTCCTCTTTTCCTTTGGCTACCGCTACGCGTTTTAACAGCCGGGCTGATTAGAACAACTCTTTATCAATAACAGGTTCTCTTCCCAGTCCTGAAGGGCAGATCCGGATCACGCAATAATATCACTTGACGTGATTGGCGCCGCAAAAGATCAGTCTCCCAAACCATTGACTGGAGTCCTGAATGAAAGCTCACATCCTGCTGATATGTGGTTTTGTCTGTCTGGCTACCCTGTTGTGTGCCGTTGAGAATCCCGCCCTGCCAAGCCTCCGCCTCGAGGAAAAACCCAGTTTTCATCTGATGGGAAAGTCCTTGCGGGACAATCGTGATCCCGGCGTCCTGCTGATGCTGTGGCTGGACTTTTTCAAGACGGCTTCCATCGTTCCAAAGCCCATCCCCGGAGTGGAATACGGCCTTTATGCTTATGGTGACGGCCTATCCCCCACCACCGATCAACAAGTTATCTATCTGGCCGGGTACGAAGTTCCCAGCCTCAATATCAAGCCCTCGCTGCTCAACGCCACCACGATCCCGGCAGCCAGATACGCTGTGTTTGAACACGTTGGTTCATTTACAAATATCCTCGGCACTATCGACAGTATCTTCAGCACCTGGCTCCCGGCCCACAATCTCACGCCCGCGGCCCAGTTTTACTTTGAACGCTATGACGAAGACAGCAAGATCGAAAGCGAAAGCACCGTGATCGAAATCTGGGTGCCGGTGGAGCTGAAAAACTCGAACTGAAGCTGCCCCTCTCCATCAGTTTCTATTCCATAGACGCGGTGTGAAGCAGGTCGCGCTCCTGGTGAGGTCCTGATAGCCGCTGCCCACTTTGCTCTACTCCCCGGAGAGCTGATATTCACAAGTAAATCCGGCTTTTGGCGCGGAGCTTGCTTCAGCCAATTTGTTATCTAAGCGATGGAGATAATGCCATGAAACGGTTTATCAGCTTGTTTATTATCCTGACAGGATTGGCAGCGCTGAGCGCGATGCCGGTCGATGAAATCAGCTCCTCGCGGGTGCTGCAAGCCCAGTTACAAAGGATGGGATGTCCCCACGCGCGGGTCAGTCATCAAGAGACGCTTTGTCATCAAGAGACAGCCCTGGCGCGGGCCTATGAGCTCGACTCGGGAGGATATGTGGTTGTGAGCGCGGATGATATTCTGCCCCCTGTGATCGCATATTCCATCCACGACAGCTTTGGCCCCTCCGAAGATAACCTCCTGGCTGATTTAATCAGGGCCGATCTGGCTTCCAGGCTGCAGGCCCATCACCAGGGACCCTACTCAGAAGATCATCAGGCGGCCTGGCAAAACCTGCTGGGCACAGCAAGCGTCAGAGACTTTCAGCAATGGCCTCCGGACGGATATTCCACCACGGGAGGCTGGTGTAAAACCCTCTGGAATCAGACGGCCCCCTACAACAATCTCTGCCCCATGGACCCGGTAACCAACCAGCGCAGCATCGCTGGATGCCCTGCCGTGGCGATCGGCCAGATCGTCAACTATCACGAGACGCTCAACGGCACCGTGTTTTCGGATGCCGACGACTATCATCACAACTATTCCGGCCGCAACTATTGGATAGACGACGACGCTGCCACCTTGTCCTTTCCCAGCTTCCCACAGCTAAACACCTATCTGGCCAGCCTCCAGCACAATTGGAACTATCAACAGGACCAGCTGGCCACCGACCGGGCCGCCCTTATCTTTGCCTGTGGCGTGGCAGCCGGGCAGGTTTACAGCTCTCAGGCCAGTGGCACCTTTGCCGTCAGCCAGGCCTACGCGGCTATCCAGAGATTCGGTTTCATCGGCAGTCAGTTGATCACCGATCCCGAGAGCAACTACAGAGACCTCATGGCCCAAAACATGATGAACGCCCAGCCGGCGCTTCTGGCAGTGGTCACTCCCGCCTGGGATGCAGGTCACAATGTGGTGGTGGATGGCTACAACACCGATGGCTTTTTCCACGTCAATTTTGGCTGGGGCGGCTCTTACAACGGCTGGTATCAGATCCCCTCCGGGATTCCCTACAACCTCACCGTGCTGGAAGGCGTGGTGCTGGATATTCAAGCTTCCCAGCCACTTTTCAACCTGCCGGAAGAGATCGTCTTCAGTGACAACAACCATGTCCAGGCGGAGCTGATCAACATTTCGGCCAACCCGGTGGAGATAGAGGCCATCCAGGTCAGACCGGGTGCCTTCAATCCCGATCCCTACTTTCTCATCACCCTGTCGCATGCTCCTCTGCCTTATATACTTGGAGTCGGACAGAGCCTGCTGATTGGGATCAATCTGGTGGAGGGCGATAACGCTCCCCGAGAGATCATCACGCTCGACCTGGCCGTCATCCATGCCACCGGAGTCCATCATATCCCCATCCGGGTGGATACCACCTTCTTGAGTCCCAACGCGGATGAGCACATCCCGCCTCTTCAGTCTATCCGTCTGGGGCCCAATCCTTTCCAGAATAGACTCACCATCCGGACCGAGGGTGAGCTTCCCTCCCAGGCCTGCGTCTATGACCTGAGGGGCCGTAAACTCCAGGAGCTGAGCATCGAACCGGCAAGCCCTACCCAAGCCTCATTTATGTGGGATGGGCGGGACATGGCTGGCCACAGCTGCCCCGCTGGTATTTACCTTGTGAGGGTAAAGAGCGGCTCCGGATGCAGGGTCTTGAAGGTGCTAAAGCTCTGATAGATCAAGATTTGAGAATGCTCAGATTAAGCCACCGCGCAGGAGATCACAGACTCACGCGGACCTCGCCATTCCACTTTGCGGATCTTGTGAATCCTGTCATCCTGCGATCCGCGCTCTGCTCTATCGGGTGTACAGGCCCGGTCTGCAACTTCACTTTGCCCAAAGCCAAAACCCGCGTATAATGTTAGTAAAGTATCACGGCCCAAGGGAGAAAACATGAACATACCTTTCAACCTCAAACGCATGCTCGAT
>Ga0116156_10002676_pt1 | contig 16037 bp, 8 predicted proteins | sample AD_UKC045_MetaG_FD_89891 | JGI IMG/M metagenome (GOLD analysis project Ga0116156, IMG submission 89891) | Active sludge microbial communities of municipal wastewater-treating anaerobic digesters from USA - AD_UKC045_MetaG | ecosystem: Engineered > Bioreactor > Anaerobic > Digestate | place: USA... | reverse complement strand
GGCGGCCAGCGGCTTGGGCGTAAGCTTCGGTTGCGCCACGGCCGACGGGACGGCCACGGCCGGCCAGGATTACACGGTGACCAACGGCAGCAGGAGCATCGCTGCGGGCAGTACGTCAACCACAATCACGGTGACGATCCTGGAAGATGCCTTGGACGAACTGAACGAAACGTTCAGCGTCAACCTGTCCAACCCCGGCAACGCCACGATTGCCGACGGCACGGGCGTGGGCACGATCGTGGACAACGACGCGACCCCGACGCTGTCGATCAATGACGTGACGGTGAACGAAGGCGCCGGCACGGCGACGTTCACGGTCAGCCTGTCGGCGGCCAGCGGCTTGGGCGTAAGCTTCCATTACGCCACGGCCAACGGGACGGCCACGGCCGGCCAAGACTACACGGCCACGAGCGGCAGCGGGAGCATCGTCGCGGGCAGCACGTCAACCACGGTCACGGTGACGATCCTGGAAGATGCCTTGGACGAACCGAACGAGACGTTCAGCGTCAACCTGTCCAACCCTGGCAACGCCACGATTGCCGACGGCACAGGCGTGGGCACGATCGTCGACAACGACGCCACGCCGACGTTGTCGATCAACGACGTGACGGTGACGGAAGGGAACGCGGGTACCGTGAACGCGGTGTTTACGGTGACGCTCTCGGCGGCCAGCGGCCAGACGGTGACGGTGGACTGGGCCACGGCCAACGACACGGCGGTGGCGCCGACGGACTACACGGCAGTCGGCGGCACACTGACCTTCACGCCGGGCGAGACGACGAAGGCGGTCACGGTGGCGGTCCGGGGCGATCTGATAGTGGAACTCAACGAGCGGTACTTGGTGCAACTGTCCAGTCTCGTGAACGCGACCATTGGCGACGGCGAGGGCTACGGGACGATTCTGAATGACGACAGTGCGACGTTCAGAATCAATGACGTGACACAGGCGGAAAACGCCGGGGCGATGACGTTCACGGTGAGCCTGTCGAATCCGGTGGACACTCAGGTTACGGTGGTGGCGACGACGGCCGATGATACAGCGCGGACGAGCGACAACGACTACACCAGCAAGACGGCGACGTTGACCTTCGCGGCGGGGGCGACGAGCCAAACGTTCATTGTGGCGGTCACGGGAGACTCGAAGGTCGAGCTGGACGAGGCCTTCCAGGTAAATCTGAGCGGGGCGTCGGTGGCCGGTCGCTCCGTGACAATCGGCGATGCCCAGGGGATCGGGCAAATCATCAACGACGACACGGCGACGGTCTCGATCGTGGCCAACATTGCCGAGGCGACCGAACCCGACGAGGACGGCCAGTTCACCGTCAGCATGACCGCCATCAGCGAACTTGCCACGGTCGTGAGTTACGTTGTGACCGGCACAGCGACGGAGGGTGTGGACTACGTCAGCCTCGTGCCGCATGAGGTGACCATTGCGGCCGGCGCGACCTCGGCCACGATCGACATCGACGTGCTCGCCGATAGCATTTTCGACAACGATGAGACGGTCGTGATTACTCTGGACAGCGTGCTTGCGGGTGTCACAAATGCCATCAACATCGCGGCTCCGCCGGACCATTCGGCCACCGTCACGATCAAGGACCCGACCGTCACCATCATTGACAATCACGATCCGGGGTTCGAGGATTGGGGCTTTCTTAGGTTCGAGGGCATGGGATACCTCGCCGATTGGGCGTATGGAGGAAACAACTTCGCCCCGGAGTTCGCCACGTGGACATTCGATGTGCTGCCTGGTGACTATCGCGTGTCTGTCACGTGGCCAAATTACCCTACCGCCCCCAAGGCGACGAATGCACCGTTTAGCGTTTACGATGGGACGACGGCCGACCCGCTGTTGGCTACCGTGTTGATCGATCAGAGTGGTTTTCCGCAAGCCGATGTGATCGAGGGTGGTTTCTTGTTCGAGGATCTGGACAACGGAACGAACCAGGGCATCTACGAGGCGACGGGGAACAAACTAACCATCGAATTGACGGATGCCGGGATCAAGGGGCTTGTATTCGCCGATGCGGTGCGGATTGAGCGTTTGTTGCCCCTGCACGCCGAAGCCATGGCAGCAGCACAGACTCCTGCGGAACTCGGAGTTTCCTATTCGGACGTCGCGCCCCTCGTGCAACGCGCCGTCGAGACGTGGGCAATCGCGGATCGGAACGCGCAAGGACGCCTGAGCAGTGTGGACGTCGTCATCGGTCAGTTGCCCGGTTCGGTCCTCGGATTAGCCTCTGAAGCGACGAGCACGATTTGGGTCGACGGCAACGGAGCGGGCGGCGGTTGGCAGATGGATGGCGGCTCATTACGAGGGGGAGACACAGCCCTTTCTTCCGGTCACTTCGATCTGTTCACCGCGATCGCACACGAATTGGGGCATCTGCTCGGTTACGATGACTTGGATCCCCTTGTGCATCCCAATGCCATGATGGCGAGTCGTTTGTCTCCTGGCGCAACAAGACTACCCAAGAGTATGGGATCCGAGGCCCTACCGAGCGAACTGGCATCACAGGCCGCCCAGGATGCGTGCTTCTTCGATTTCGCGAGAATCTCTCATTCCGATCACGGCGGATCGCTCGGGTTGCTTGAACGTGCTGGCTTCCTCCAGGGCGACGAGGGCTCAGAACGGTCGTTGCGTTCGATCTCGAAACCGGACCCGCTTCAGGGCAACAAGGCGGAGATGCCGGTTCCCTATCGATGCCAATCGGCCAGCGATGCTGTCGTGGGGCGGGAAGATGAGGCCAGCGTTGACGAGTTCTTCGGCCAGATTGACGACGAACTACTCCGGCCAGCAGTCGGCGTCGACGACCATTCTTGAAAGGTCAGCGATTCCAGACAGCGGGCGGAACATCAACGAAGCCTGTTCCTCCAGCGGATCAAGTCGCGCAAGATAGTTAACGACTGTCAACGCCGGGGCGACTTATAACCCGTTGCCCCGGCACGAATGCGCCCGCTCAGCGTTGAATTCGCTCACTTCATTACGGCGGTTTTCGTCGTTGAATCCCGGCCATCGCCGATCCCTTCAACTGCCTGCGCGTCGATATCTACGAGTTCTGGCGCAAGATTTGCCAGTTGCAAGATATGGTTTCCGGTTTATTGTTGCCCTGCCTGTGGGCCTGCTCGCTGTCTTTTCATTTGTGGATGCCTTATAGCGAGCGGACCGACACGGGCAGTGTGTGTGTAAGTTGCAGAACTGATTGAAATTGGAGACGAAGAGCATGTTTTGCCGCCTCTGGACAGACGATGCCGGTTTCGTGGTCTCGGCTGAGTTGGTGTTGATCGCAACGATTCTGGTCATAGGGATCCTCGTCGGGTGTGTTACAGTTCGCGACCAGGTGGTCCAGGAACTGGCCGATATCGCAGCAGCTGTGACCCAAATCAATCAGTCCTATTCGTTTTCTGCGGTTACTGGCCACTCTTCATCAACGGCAGGAACCTTGTTCGACGACACGCCCGACTTCGGTCAGGGCGTTTTCGGAGATGACCTTCCTAACCTGCCCGCCATGGGTATCACGCTGAGTGTTCCTCCGACACCCGAAGGTTGATGCCGCATTCCTACGGCGTGAAAATTCAGGCTCCCAGCCCCGCTGCGCAGAGAATTCTGCGGGGGCGAAGGCTCGTTATGGCCCTACCACGGATGCGTTGTGCGGCCAATTCGATTACATCCGGTGCATCCAGCGGCTCGACAAGCCGTCTTTGCTAGTCGCCGCTCACTCCCCGACGGGAACCAAGCCATCGCCCATTCCGTCGAAAGGGCGTTATCCCAAGCGCGCAGTGCATTTTTGCTCGTCGCTTGATCCTTTGCGCACTGGAAGTCTGGGAGGTTTGGAGTGTCTTTGCGATACTTGCGTCCCAAGATCGAGATCCAGGGCTGGGAAAACGACGCATCTTCCTATGGCGATTGAGGTTGGGTCGTGTAACATGGACCCCACGGGGAGCGTGTTGGGAGGTTAACGTGCGTTTCTGCTGCCGCGCTCCCCGATGGGGGCGCGGTTGAACTGCTCCGCGCCGTTGGCATCGCCTTGAACGAGCATCTGCCCTTATCCGCCGACATCGGTATAATTCCCCAACAATTTGAATCCACGGCCACCTATCCCAACGAAAGGCATCCAGACTATGCCGGAGTCAGGCGACGACCTAGCGGCCTATTCACCGAGTCAATCGGCGGCGTTTCACCGTTTGCAGGAGGCTCGCGGGCGGATTATCGAGCAGCTGTCCCAGGTGATCGTCGGCCAGAGCCAGGTCATCGACGAGTTGCTGATCTCGCTCTTCAGCCGCGGGCACTGCCTGTTGGAGGGCGTGCCGGGTCTGGCCAAGACGTTGATGATCAGCACGCTGGCGCGGACGTTGAACCTGACGTTCAGCCGGATTCAGTTCACGCCCGACTTGATGCCCGCCGACATCACCGGCACGGAGATTATCGAAGAGAACCGCAGCTCGGGCTCCCGCGAACGCCGCTTCCTGGAAGGTCCCGTCTTTTCCCACATCATCCTGGCCGACGAGATCAACCGCACACCGCCCAAGACGCAGGCGGCACTGCTCGAAGCCATGCAAGAGCGCCAGGTGACAGTAGGCCGCGTGCGTCACAAGCTGACCGATCCGTTCTTCGTGTTGGCCACGCAGAATCCAATCGAGCAGGAAGGCACGTACCCACTGCCGGAAGCGCAACAAGACCGTTTCATGTTCAAGGTGTTCGTCAAGTATCCGACGTTTGAGGAGGAGTTCGAGGTCGCACGTCGCACGACGGCCGTTCAGACGGACGATATTCAGCCGGTGTTGAGCGCCGACGATATCCTGGAACTGCAGCGCATGGTTCGCGAGGTGCCCGTGACGGACCACGTGATTCGCTATGCCCTGTCGCTGGTCCGCCAGACGCGGATCGGCTATCCGGGCACGCCGGAGTTTGTGGACGACACGATTGCCTGGGGCGCCGGTCCGCGAGCCGTCCAGTACCTGATCCTCGGCGGCAAGGCTCGGGCGCTGCTGCAGGGCCGCACACATGTCTCGACGGACGATGTCCAGGCGTTGGCCAAGCCGGTGCTGCGGCACCGCCTGGTGCTGAATTTCGCCGCCGAGAGCGAAGGCAAGACGCCGGACGAGTTGGTTGATCGTCTGGTGTCGATGACTCCCACCAAGGAAGACGAGTTGACGAGAGATGCCCGATTCCAAAAGATTTTTGCATCCTGAAGCGATCAAGCGGATCTCGCGACTGGAACTGCGGGCGCGGCACATCGTCGAGGGCTTCCTGTCGGGCATGCATCGCAGTCCGTACTTTGGCCAGTCGGTCGAGTTCCTGCAGCACCGCGAGTACGCGGTCGGGGACGATCTGCGCTATGTGGACTGGAAGGTCTGGGCGCGGCAGGACCGGTTGTACGTCAAGCAGTTCGAGGAAGAGACCAACTTGCGCTGCACGATGCTGGTGGACGTCTCGAATAGCATGGCGTACGGCCGCGGGCCGCTGAACAAATATGAATACGCCTGTACGGTGGCCGGCAGTCTGGCCTACTTGATCCTGCGGCAGCACGATGCCGTGGGTTGCCTGGCCTTTGACGACCAGGTCCGCACGCGCGTGCCCAGCCGCAGCAAGCAGAATCATATTCTCTCGATCATCGAATCCTTGAACGTTTCGGAGCCGCGGGACAAGACGGATCTGTACTCGATCTTGCGTTCGGCAGCTGAAGGACTCCCGCGGCGCGGCATGATGGTGCTGGTTTCGGACTTGTTGGCCGACGTGGAAGGGACGCTCAGGGGCCTCAAGATGCTGCGGCAGCGGGGGCACGACGTGCTGGTGTTCCACGTCTTGGACGACGATGAATTGGACTTTCCGTTCGCCGGTCCGACGCGATTCGAGGGGCTGGAGTCGGCCGACTACTTGAACTGCAACCCGCGGGCGCTGCGGGATGGCTACCTGGAAGCGTTGAATGAGTTCCTGGCCCAGGTCCGCCGCGGCTGCGCCGGGCACACCGTCGATTACGCTCTGATCCGCACCAGCCAGCCGCTGGACGCGGCCCTGGCGACGTTTCTGAGCAACCGGTTGGGAATGCACCACAAGAACTGAACAAGGCAGGTGGAAGCGAGGAGGTTTGAAAATGGTCACCAGGAAAGTGAAAGTGCGTCCCTGGACACCAACGCCTGAACAGGAGTCTGCGCTTCGGGCTACGGACGCGACGATGCAGTGGCTTTGGGACCTGCCGGACGAGATTTGCTTGCGGTACTCGGGGCAATGGATTGCCGCCAAGGACTGCCAGATCCTGGCGTCAGCACGCACGATGACGGAACTTTGCGACAAGCTGGATAATCCTGGAGATCCGACGATCGTCATGGAACGTCTTGACAAGGGAGTGACGATCCGGTGAATTCCTTTATCAAACCGTGGCGGACTGTACTGCCACCCACTGAACCGATAAATCCCAAAGTGCCCGCGATCGACGTCCTGCTGTCTGGACCGAATCGCAGCCTGCTACGTCGCACATTCGTCGTAGATTCCGGAGCCGATGTCAGCTTGGCGCCTCGCCGTCTGTCCGAACTGCTCGGCTTCGATTGGAACAGCGGTCCCGCCATGACGCTCAAGGGGATCTCGACGCGACCAGAGTGCGATGTGCAAGCGCGCTTGCTTGAGTTGGAGTTGCTCATCCCAGACCTCGCGATCGGACTGACAGTCCCCATCTGCTTTGCAGACGGTGATTCATCGCTGTTGTTGGGACGCGAAGGTTTCTTCGACTGCTTTCGCATAGAATTCGACAAGTCGCGCCTGCTGACGAGATTTGAGTTGTTAGAGGTGTAACGCAACCAGACCGTCCCCCCCGATAAGTGACCACTGACCACTGACCAACATGCAATTCGTCCATCAGCCCCTGACCTGGGGTTTTTTCCTGGTGCTTGTGCCGCTGTTGATCCACCTGATCAACATGATGCGGCATCGTCGGGTGAAGTGGGCGGCGATGGACTTCCTGCTGCAGAGCTACAAGAAGCACCGCAAGTGGATTTGGCTCAAGCAGTTGATCCTGCTGTTGATGCGGATGGCCGCCGTCGCGGTGGTGGTCGCCATGTTGGCGCAATGGATTTCGCGTGGCCAGTGGCTGGACTTGTTGGGCGGCAAGCCGACGCATCATTACGTCTTGCTGGACGACAGCTACTCGATGTCCGACCGTTTGGGCGGGGCCAGCGCCTTTGAACTGGGGGCGACCGCCGTCCAACGGATTGGATCGCGGATCGCGGTGGCGGCGCAGAGCGGCGCGCAGAAGTTCACGCTGTTCCGCTTTTCACGGGCCGCGCGAGCCGCCCCGGAACTGGAACAAGGCATCGACTTCGATCAGGTCCTGGATTTCAACGCCCGGATCGTCGATACCGAGTTCGACGTGGCGTTGGAGAGCCAGCGCAACGCGTGGTCCGTCACGGAACTGGCCGTGGGGCCCGCGCCGGCGCTGCGGTTGTTGAAGGAGTTGATCTCCCTGGCCGGCAACGAGAATTGCCGGGTCTACATCGTGTCCGACTTCCGCACGGGCCAGTGGGACAGTCCTGCCGAAGCGCGCGAGCTGTTGCGGGAGATCCAGCAGTCGCCGGCCGAGATCCACCTGGTGGGCTGCGTGCGCGAAGCACGCCAGAACCTGGCGGTGGTCGACGTCTCCCCGGCGAACGAAACGCGGGCTGCGGGCGTGCCGCTGATGGTCAACGCGATGGTCAAGAACTTCGGCCCCGACACGGCGCGAAACGTCCAGCTGAAAGTCCGCACGAACTTTTACGATCCGGAGTTGCAGCAGACCGCTTCCCCAGAGCAACTGCGACCCAAAGTCGACGAGTTGCCGACGGTCCTGATCAACGAGATCGAGCCGGGCCAGACCGTGACTCGCAGCGTGCAAGTGCTGTTTCCCAAGACAGGGCGTCACGTCGTGGAAGCGGCACTGCAGGACGATCCCGTCGCGGTCGACAACCGCCGCTGGTGCGTGATGGATTTCCCGGAAGGCGAACCGGTGTTGCTGGTGGACGGGTCGCAGCAACAGCTGCACGCCTATTTCCTGCAGTCGGTTTTCGAGCCGGGAGGGCGAGCCAACACGGGGGTTCGGCCGGAGATCCATACCCCCGCGTTTTTGCGCGACACCCTGCCGGAGATGCTCCAAAAGTACCGGACGATTTATTTGCTGGATGTGCCGCGTCTGGACGATCGGGCGGTCGAGAACTTGGAGGCGTACGTCCGCAGCGGCGGCGGGTTGGGCATCTTTGTGGGACCCGAAGTGAACATCGCTTTCTACGCCAATCAGCTGTACAAGGAGGGACGCGGCTTGATGCCGCTGCCGCTGGCACGCGAGGCCGAATTGCTGATGGAGGACGAAGAGAAAGTGCCGGACATCGAACCGGCGGAACATCCGGTGTTCAGCGTGTTTCTGGGCGAGCGGAATACGTTTATTCGGCAGATCACCGTCGAGCGCTTCCTGCGGCCGCCGGACGATTGGAAGCCCGCCCCGGATTCGTCCGTCCAGATCGCCGCCTCGCTCCGCAACCGCCTCCCCTTGGCCGTGGAACGTAAGTTCGGCGAAGGCCGCGTGATGGCGGTGCTGACCACCGTCGCTCCCGTGTGGAACAATTGGGGCAACGACCCCAGTTTTGTCGTGGTGGTGCTCAAGCTGCAATCGTACCTGGCGTCCGCCCAGCGGGCCATCGAGCAGCATCTCGTGGGCAGCCCCGTCTCGGTGGCGATCGAGGCCGACAAATATCGCCAGGATGTCACGTTTGTGACGCCGGGCGACACGCCGGAGACCCGGAACGTGATCGAACGGGTGGCGGCCAAACGGGAACCTAAGTCGACGGTCCTCATGGCCGGCATCGGCAACGGCGGGGCGAACGGCCCCGGCGATACGGATCGCAGCGGGGTCTATGAAATCTGGCCCGTGACGCTCGCCGGGGAAGCGGACGTGCGGCGGGAAGCGTTGAATGTCGAGCCGAGCGAAGGTGATCTGGCGCTGCTGGCCGGCAAACCGTTGTTGGACAAACTGGATCCGGTGCCAGCCGACTACAAGTACGCCGAGGAATACGAGTACGATACGACCAGAACGGAAGGCAACAACCGCAGCTTGTTGCTGATGGTGATCCTGATCGGATTGCTGCTGCTGGAACAGATCCTGGCCTATTCGGCCAGCTACCATCCGCCGCGGGCCGCGCTGGCGGGGAAGTGAAGAATGAATTGGGCACAGACGTACAGAATTCGAAATTGGCCATGGAACAACGCTGCGGAGGCCACTGCTTTTGCTGGCCAATTTTGAATTCTGTACGTCTGTGCCCTGCGATAAAGGATTGACGAATTGACCGCGCCGTGTCCGTTGTTGGCTGCTGAAACGGCCAGCACGTTTTATCAGTTCGCTCGCTTGCAAGCCATGTCGCAGTGGTGGCACTGGCTGGTGCTGGTGGCGGTCTGCGCGGCGGTGCTGACGTTTGTGGCCGGGATGTACCGCAAGGACAGCGTCGAGCTGACGCGGGGCCTGACGTGGGCGCTGGTCGCCTTGCGGCTGCTGGCTTTTGCGAGCGTCCTGTTCTATTTCTTCAACCTGGAAAAACGCACCGAACGGCAGCTCGTCAAGAACAGCCGCGTCGTACTGCTGGTCGATACCAGTCAGAGCATGGGCCTGCAAGACGGACCAGCGCCGGACGGCTCGGCAGGCATGACCCGCATTCGGCAGGTGGTCGACGAACTGGCCCAAGGCCCGCTGTTGGAACAGCTTCGCCGGCAACACGATGTGGTGGTCTACCGTTTCGACCAGACGTCACGGCCAACCGAAGTGGCTTCGTTTGCCAAGCGCGTTGCGGCCGAAGCGGACTCCGCAACGGTCTCGGTGCAAGATGCTTTCCGGCGGTCGCTGGGCGAGTCGCGGCGGGCAGCGGCCGTTGCGGGGCTGGCTCTGTTCCTAGGCGTGTTTTTCGTGCTCGTGTTAGCCTTCGTGGTCCGCCGGTCCAGCGATCCGGAGCGAGGTTCCTGGACCTTGTCGGCCGGAGTCTTTGCGCTGATCCTGGGGCTGGTCGTGCTGGCCGTGGGCAACCTTCGCAATCCCGATGTCACGTTCCCCGTCATGATCGGCTGGAGAGCGCCGGTTGCTCCCGATTCAGGGGCGGACAGACCCGCCGACGCGCGTCCCGCGGCGGACCCATCGCGCCAGCCGCAGGGCGTTGACTGGGAGCAAGAGCTGGCTGCCCGCGGCCTGCAAACCCGATTGGGAGACGCCGTCCGCTACCTGGTCAACAAAGAACGCGGGGGTCCTATTGCCGGGTTGGTCGTGTTCACTGACGGCCGGCGAAACGAAGGCGTCGAGCACACGGCCGCAGCGGCACTGGCGAGGTTGGCCGAGATCGCCATCTACCCGGTGGGATTGGGCAGCGATCGCCGTCCCGCCAACATCCGCGTTGTGGATTTGGAAGCGCCGGAACGGGTCTACCCCGGCGACCGGTTTACGCTGACCGGCTACGTGCAGGCCAACGGCATGCCCGGCCGCTCGGTCGAAGTCCGTCTCAGCTCTGCGCCGACCGGCGTGCCGGACCGCGAAAAGTCGGAGACCGTCGAGCAGGAGGACCGCGTGGAACTGGGCAGCGAAGGCGAGATTGTGGCCGTCAAGTTCGAGGTCACGCCGGACGAAGCCGGCCGCCGCACGTATCAATTGGCGATCAAGAACGCCACGCCCGACAGCAATCCTCGCGACGACTTCAAGGCAGCCAACGTCGAAGTCGTGGATCGCAAAACACGCGTGCTGCTGATCGCGGGCGGTCCGTCCCGCGAGTACCAGTTCCTGCGGAACATGCTGTATCGCGACAAGGACGTCGCCTCGGACGTCTGGCTGCAGACGGGGGTGCAGGGCATCTCGCAAGAAGCGGACGAGCTGCTGTTCGAGTTTCCTGAAACCACGGAGGATTTGTTTGAGTACGATTGCATCGTGGCTTTCGATCCCGATTGGACTCTGTTGGACCTGCTGCAGATCAAGAACCTCGAACAATGGGTGGCCGACAAGGCGGGCGGGCTGATCGTCGTCGCCGGCCCGGTCCACACGCCGCAGTGGGCGAACGTCCGCCAGGGCGATTCGCGGCTGGATACCATCCGCGCGCTGTATCCCGTCGTCTTCTACAGCAGCGGGCTGGCCACGCTGGGCGTCGGCCGGTTCGGCGGCGAAGAGCCGTGGCCGCTGCAGTTTGCCCGCGAGGGGTTGGAAGCCGAGTTCCTGTGGCTGGAGGACACGGCCGTGACCAGCGAAGCGGCTTGGGCGTCCTTCGACGGCGTGTTCGGCTATTACGCGGTCAAGGACCCCAAGCCGGCGGCCCGCGTCTACGCTCGGTTTTCTGACCCCAACACGGCGATTGACGGTCAGCTTCCGATCTATCTGGCGTCGCATTTCTACGGAGCCGGACGAGTGTTCTTCCAGGCCAGTGGTGAAATGTGGCGGCTGCGCACGATAGACGAAGCCTATTTTGAACGGTACTACACCAAGCTCATCCGCTGGGCCGCCCAGGGGCGGCTGCTGCAGGACTCGCGGCACGGCGTGTTGTTGGTCGACAAGGACCGCTGCTTGCTGGGCGATACGGTGGCCGTGCAGGCCGTGCTGACCGACGCCCAGGGCCAGCCGTTGTCCGCCGCGGAGCAAGCCGCCACGTTGACCCAGCCGGATGAAAGCCGGGTAAAACTGACGCTGAAAGCCGTTCAGGGCGGCCCACGCGAAGGGACGTTCGCCGGCCAGTTCACGGCCGTGCAGGAAGGCGATTATCGTGTCGAACTCCGCCCGCCCCAAGGGGAATTGGACGAACTGCTGGTCCGCGAAATCCGTGTGCTAGCCGAAGAATTGGAGATCAAGCAACCGGAACGGAACGATCCGCTGCTGCTGGACATGGCCCAAACCAGCGGCGGCGCGTATTATGTCGGTATCGAACCGGCGATGGGACGCAGCGGCAGCCAGCCGCCGCTGGTGAACGTGCTGCAGCCGCAAGATCAGGTGACCTATCTCCCCGGCCTGCCCGACCCCGATTTCGAACGGCGGCTGATGGGATGGCTGATGGCCCTGATCTGCGGCGCCTTGTCCCTGGAATGGCTGCTGCGCCGCCTGAGCCGGCTGGCGTGAGGCGGGATACGGGATGCGGGATGAAGAATGAGAGATGAAGGCAGAACTGACCAATGACCGCTGACCAATGACAACTGACCAATGACTTCCAACCAACAACTCGATCCTCGCCTGACCGCCTTGCTTTCGAGGCTGCGCTGGCGGATTCGCGTTTACGTCTGGTTGGAGGGCCTGGCGCTGGGTGTGATCTGGCTGGGCCTGACGTTTTGGATCGCGCTCGCCTTGGACTATCTGCCGGTGCTGGCGGGCGCCAGCGAGATGCCTCGCGCGGCGCGGGCGGTGGTGCTGGCGATTGTCGCCGCCGGTTTGGCGTACATCCTGTTTCACTGGGTGTTCCGTCGCGCTTTTGTGCCCCTGGCCAACCGCAGCATGGCGGTGCTGCTGGAACGGCGGTTCGGCATGTTTCGCGACAGCCTAGTGACGTCGGTCGAGTTGACCGAGCGGCCGGACCATGCCGAGACTTTCGATGCATCGATGCTGGCGCACACCAGCCAGGAGGCGCTCAGCGACGTGGACCGCGTGCGACTGGGGGCCGTATTCAACTTCCGGCCGCTGGCGAGGAGCGTTTTCGGAGCCGCGATTCTCCTGGGCACGGTTGTTGTCTTTTACGCGCAGAACCAGCAGGCGCTGGCCGTCTGGGTGCATCGCGCCTACCTGCTGCGCGACGAGGCTTGGCCGCGCAGCGCGTTGATCGAGGTGGTGGGCGTCGAGTTGCTGGGGCCGGAGGACGCGCCGCAGGCCGCGACCGAAGTGCCGTTGATTCCGTTCCGCGACGGCAGCCTCAAGGTGGCCAAGGGTTCGAATCTGCGGCTCAAGGTACGGGCCGCGCTGAAAGCCAAGGTCGTTCCTCAAACCTGTACGATTCACTACCGCACGGCGGACGGCCAGCGGGGACGCGTGACCATGAACCGCATGAAGCGGAGCCGGGACGAGTACCAGCAGTACACGTTTTCCGGCAAGCCGCTGCAGGGCATCCTGACGACGGTCCAATTCGACGTGGTGGGCTACGACTACCGCGTCCGCGATTTTACGATCCAGGTGGTGGACAGCCCGGCGATCGTGGGCGTCGATTTGGACTGCAAGTTTCCCGGCTACATGGTCGACGAGAAGGCGGGCTCGTGGCTGCCGCGCACGGTCGCCTGGACCAGTTCAACGCAATTGCCGCGCGGGACTGAAGTGACGATCCGAGCCCACACCAACAAGCCGTTGAAACGCGTTGATCTCTACCTCTTGGACACGCAGGAAACCCGCCGCCTGGACGAATTCAGCCCCACGGACCCGCAGCAGTTCGCCTTTCCTGCCGGCCGATTGGACGCGAACCTGACCTTGGACGTGACGCTGTTCGACACGGACGACGTGGTGACGGAACGGCCTTATCGGATCTTCATTACGGCGATTCCGGACGAAGCCCCGCGCGTCGACGTGCGACTGCGGGGCATCGGCACCGCCGTGACGCCGGACGTGATGATCCCCGCCCGAGGCACGATTTCGGATGACTACGGCGTTGACAAGTCCTGGTTCGATATGATCCTGACGCGCGCGACCGTGGCCGAAAACGAACAGAAGGACGAGCCGCTGGTACGCGAATTCCCGCTGGCCAAGGGAGGACAGGTCGAGGCCGAGGTCGACTTCCGCGCCCTGAGGTCGCAGGCCAACAAGGTCGAATTAAGGCCCAAGGACAAGTTGACGCTGGCCATCCGCGCCGCCGACAAGTGCGGTTGGGGCGAAGGTCCCAACGTCGGCAGCGGTGACCGGTACCAGTTGGACGTCGTTACGCCGGAGACGCTGCTGGCGATGCTGGAAGCCCGCGAAATCGGACTCCGCCGCCGTTTTGAACAGATCGTCCAGGAGATGACGCAGGCCCGAGACCTGCTGATCCGCGTACAGGCTCCGTCCCAGAGCGAGGGCGTTGAACCCGGAGATGTGGACCGGCCGGGCCGCGAGCCGGGGGACAAGGCGGTGGACGAGCGGAAGGCCGCCGAGCGGGCGCAGTCCCTCCGCGTGCTCCGCGTCCAACAGACGCTGCAACAGACGCGCAAGAGTGCTCAAGAACTGTTGGGAGTGGCCGCCGGCTTTCACGATATTCGCGAAGAGTTGATCAATAACCGCGTCGATACGGAAGACCGCAAAAAGCGTCTGAAGGAATTGATCGCCGACCCGATGCAGTTGATCGGCCAGACCATGTTCCCGGAACTGGAACGTCGCGAAGAGGTTCTGGAAAAGCTGCTGTTGGACGATTTGGCCGCCAAAAAGTACGATTTAGGTAGCGGCCAACAGGAAACCGCCGCGGCGGTCACCCAGGCCAACGACGTGCTGGCAGAAATGGAGAAGATCCTCCAGCAAATGCTGGATCTGGAAACCTTCAACGAACTTCTGGACATCGTCCGCCAGTTGATGGATGAGCAGCAGCGCGTCATGGGAGAGACGCAGAAGGCCCATAACGAATTGCAGAAAAACTTGTTGCGCGATTTGGAGTAGAACGATGGGGGTTCGGGAGGCGGTGCAATGAAATCTCTCCAACAGCGACTGTGGCTCGCCGTCCTGGTCTGCCTGGCCTGGGGACCGCCCGCGCTGGCCGCCGATGAACCAACGCCGGCGGCGGAGGCCAAGCCAGCGGCGGCTGCCGACGCCCGGCAGTTGGCGATCCACCAGGGAGCCATCGCGGACAAGTACTCCAAGCTGGAGAAACTGCTGGAGGACATGGCCCGCATCGAAGCGGTCAACGACCCGCGCCGCGCGGCGTTGCTGATGAAAGCCCTGGAGCTGTCCAAAGAAAACCTGACCGGCGTCAAGCTAAACAAATGCGTCACGTCGCTGGAGCAGTTCGAGGCCAGGAACAAGGCGGATCGTGAGGGCTTGTTGGGGTTGCAGCGAGAAGCCCACCAGGACATCAAGGCGTTGCTCGATCTGCTGCTGAGCGAGAACCGCTCCGACCGTCTGAAACGCGAACAGGACCGGATCCGCGAATACATCAAAGAAGTGGAACGCATCCTGCGGCTCCAGAAAAGCGTCCAAGGCCGAACCGAAGGCGGCGCCGAGCAAAGCGAATTGGCCAAAGACCAAGGCAAGGTCGCCGACCGCACCGGCGAACTCGCGAAACAGATCCGAGAGAACGAAGAGGGCGGCGATCAGAAACAGGCCGACGGCAGTTCCGCCGACCAGGGACAAGGGCAGGAAGGCAGTCAGGGCGAGGGCAAGCCCGGCGAGCAGCCGAAAGCCGAACGCGAAGGCCAAAAGAAAAGTCAGGACAGAGGTGAGGGCAAGGAGCAGGGCCAAGGCAAGGACCAAGGTTCAGGGAAGGAGCCGGGACAGAGCAAGGAGTCCGCTCAGAGCAAAGAGGCCGGCCAAGGCCAAGGAAAGGACCAGGGTCAATCGAAAGAAGGCGATCAGAAACAGGACTCGGGTCAACCGGGAGAGGGACAGGGCCAGGGAAAGAAGCAGCCCAGTCAGGGGCAGGGCCAAGGTCAGCAAGGCCAGGGGCAGGACCAAGGCCAACAGGACCAGCCACAGGGACAGCAGCCCCAGGACGAAGGCAATCCAGCCCGCAAACGCGTCGAGGCCGCACAGCAGCGGATGCGCGAGGCGCAGAAACGGCTCGACGAAGCGCAGCGCAAAGACGCCGTCGCCGAACAAGAGAAAGCCAAAGAAGAACTGGAGAAAGCCAAGGCCGAGTTGGAACGGATCCTGAGGCAGATGCGCGAGGAGGAAGTCGAGCGGGTGTTGGCGCTGCTCGAAAGCCGCTTCCGCAAGATGCTCGAAATCCAGGTCCGGATCTACGAGGACACCGTCCGGCTGGACAAAGTTGCCGAGGCCGAACGCGACTTGAAGATTCCGATCCCCGCCGGCAAATTGGCAACCGACGAACGCAAGCTGGTGGTTGAAGCCGACAAGGCGTTGAACCTGCTCCTGGAGGAAGGTTCCTCGGTGGCGTTTCCCGAAACGGTC
>Ga0116156_10002673_pt1 | contig 16046 bp, 16 predicted proteins | sample AD_UKC045_MetaG_FD_89891 | JGI IMG/M metagenome (GOLD analysis project Ga0116156, IMG submission 89891) | Active sludge microbial communities of municipal wastewater-treating anaerobic digesters from USA - AD_UKC045_MetaG | ecosystem: Engineered > Bioreactor > Anaerobic > Digestate | place: USA... | reverse complement strand
ATGACAGAAATGGAAATACTCATTATTTCAACCAAAAAGAAAATACATTTGTAACAATTAAACCTGGCCAGATAGACAAAGCTATTGCAGATAGAAAAGAAAAAACTAGATCAGTTGTTAGAAAAACTGGAGAGGTGATTAATAATGTTGGTGATGGGATAGCAGCCATTGGGTATGTAGCTGCACCATTTACTGAGGGTGCGTCATTGGTTGTAGCTGGTGTTGGTGAAGGTGTTTCACTTGGTGGTAAGGCAATAACAAATTCAGCGAATTTTGAAGAAAGTGGTGCTACCACTAAAAACATGGTAAACTTAGGTGTAGATTTAGTAACAGTACTTGCACCACTTCCATTGGAAAATCTAGTAAAAAAATCTAATTTAGATGATGTTTCAAAAAAAATAATAAGATCTGAAATAGGTAAAGTGACACAAACGACTGAATTTGTAGTTAAAAAAGAAATTGAAGATAATAAATAATTTAAATGGCAACTAAGGTATTTGGGTTATTATTAATTGCATTTGGAGCTTACCTCTTTAAAATTGGATTAAAATATGAAGATTCAGATAGTGGTCATTTGATGAACATTAAATTAATTGGGTCAGCGATTTTACTGTTTATTGGCGGCATAGCATTATTATTGACTTCTAAATCACTTTGTGAAATATTTGGAATTTTTTGTTAAGTATGATGTCTTCGTTTACATACAGAATTATTTCGTTTTTATCAATTTTTTATGTATTGATTCTGTCTATATTACAAGTTTTGAATGAAGCAAGAGTTTTTTCATATTTACATGTAATTTGCTGCTTAGCATTATTAATATCATTCAAGTATTCGTCTAAATATTATATAATAATTTTAAAAGTTTGGTGCAGCTTGTTGTTTATTAGCGGAATTCTTATACTCTTAAGCTCTATACTATATTTAATATCTGGAAACGGTAATAAGATATCATATACAGGAAATTTACTAGCTTTAGTTTTTGTTTTTCTTGCAGCAGTTCTATTTAAAAATAGAAATTTATTTTATAACTCTAAAAATGATTTAACTAAATCGCCTTCAACTGAGCGTCCTTGATTAGATTATCCAGAGCATAAAAGATATGAATTTTATCATCAGAATTAAGCTTTGCAATGTCTTCGAGATCCTGCTGTCCTAAGTCTGTAAGTCTTCCAACTATTGCTATTTAATGAGCGATGGTGAATACAAAATATCAGATCAATACGGATTATACTTCTTGACTTTTACAATTTGTGGATGGGTAGATGTATTTACTAGAAAAGAAACAAAGCAAATTCACTATAATCCTGTAAGAGCAGGATTTGTAGATTACCCCGAAGAATATCCTTATAGTAGCTATCGAAATTACTATGAAGAAAGTAGATTGACCTTCAATTTACCCATAGAAATCTTATATTTGAACGAAGAATGAAGTTGGCAGCTAAACTAATATGGGTTTTAAGTTGCAAACTTAAAACAGCTGGGTAGTCAATAAAAGATTAAATCATGAGAAACCTCGCGATTAATTTAATATAAATGTTAGATCTAATAATAAGCTTTATTTGTTTGATTGGAGGAATTTGTCTCATCTATATTATATTTTTTAGCGAAGATGAATACAGCTTTTCTCAAAAAGCAGAAGCATTATGTGGCTCAGTAATCTTGATAATATTAGGGTTGGGTATAATTTTTAAAATAATTGAAATTTAGTTTATCCTAAAAAAAATGGTATTATATAAATTAACTTTGGGCATATTTCTTCTTTTAGCTCTATTAGGAGGTTTTTTTGGTGTTTTTTATGAGGAAGAATTTTCTATTTGGCCTTATGCCCATCTTATTATTATTTTGAGTGTCATGTTTGCTTTATTGATAAACTGGTTATTGGAAGCATTCAAAATATGATTTCACAAGGTTCAGGAGATGATAATCATCTTCTAGCATCAGAAACTAAAATAGGGACAAAAGGTGTTGAAGTTGCATATTCTCAAATAAATGGTGTGACAGTTGATGGAATTAAGACTGAATCATCAGAGACTTTATTGCATGAATTGGTCCATGCAAATGATTTAATCACTGGACAAGTAGCAAAAGATTCTAAAGACTCAGGTGGGAAGTCTGCCCTTACACGGGGAATAGTGGAAACAAGAGCAGTCGCATTTGTTAATGAAATTTTAATTTCAAAAGGAAAACCGATTAGACAAACTTACGGTGGTATACCAGTTGTTGATAAGAATAATTGCATAATAAAAGGGGTTAAAATACCATGAAAAAATTGAAAATGTTTTATTTCATAATTCTATTAATTTTATTTATCTGCGAGATTACTTTATTAAGTATACAAAAGTTAAATATTATTCAAGAATCAATAACTGTATTTAAATATCCTAATCCAAGGCAAGATTATTTAATAATCCTGAACAACAGCTTATTAATTTTAGCAATAATTGCATATTTAAGAAATAAAGAGAATGGTCAATTGTTTTGTGAAATTTTATTTTCATTGAACTTTTTAGTATTAGGTATTCAGTATTGTAATATGATATTCCATGAAATACCTATTGGTCTTGATTTTGAACTTTTAAAATTTTTAATATATGGAATCGGCTTATATTTGACTTGGACTAGTAATTTTAAGCGGTTGTTACTATTTAGCATAGTGGGTTTATTATTAATTTTTACTTTTTTATCAGTTTAGTGCTTCTTATTTTTACCTTTTGCAAGAAATCGATAAATTAACAGGCAATGGAAACTAAAATGTTGATATTAGCTTTACTTACTTCATTTTTACCCAGTTGCAGAAATACAATAACTTGTAATGAAATTTATAATTCCAAAGACCAGTTTCTATATATTGATGGTATTGAAAATGAATGCACTTACAAGCTTGGATCGAGAATTTATCAAGAGGACCTAAAAGCTAAGGTGAAATTTGATAAAAATATACTTTTATTTCAATCATCTGAATCCTCCAGTTTGGATACTTTTTTGGTGCTATCAAAAGAAATTCCCAATCAATTATATGAGTTGCATTTTGAATTCCAAAATAAGAATATTACCATTGAAACCTCATCAAATTCATTGAGTGTACAGTTAATTCGAATAATTGATGATACTTATATAATGAAAATATCAGATGTATTAAATCTTTTTAATACATCTGAACTGAAACTAAACGCAATTGTTTTTTTTGAAGAAAAAAAAGGATTCATAGGTTCTTATTTGGAAAATCCTTCTGAACAAAATTGGATAATTCAAAAGGCTGGTAATATTTTAGAAACAAAAATTGATTATTCTGCTAAGAATTTTGGAGTTTTACGGTAAGTTATATAAGTTATAATTAATCCCTGCTGTCCTTAGCCTCTAAGTCCCCCAACTACTGCTATTTTAAGTTTTCAACTTAAAATATCTATTATTATTTCTGCTAAATCCTATTTGTATTACAAAAAATAATGAGCGATGGTGGATACAAAATATCAGATCAATAAGGATTATGGTTAATGGTTAATTATAAAAAATGTCTATTGCTAAATTGCCTTATTGCGGTCAAAGACCAATTGCCTATTGGTTAATGATTAATCTTTCTCTTTCCTGCACAAATCATTAATTCTCCCTTCTATCGTTGTTATTTTCATTATTCCCACTTTCAATTTTATAATCCTCTGCGGAGGTGCCTGTTGAGAAGTGCCTTAAATTATAAGTGAATGTCACCATAAAATAACGTTGTAAAACCATACGCTCAGAATCTTGTATGTAGATCTCCGTGATATCACGATTGACATTGTTATTTTGCTTCAATAAATCATAAACTCGTACGCTGATTTCGCCACGATCATCTTTCAAAACCTTTTTCCCAATACTACCATTGATCAACATATAAGAAGGATCAATTCCATCTGCCAAACCGCGAAAATATTGGTGACTCACGTCTGTTCTCAAAGTGATACCCTTCCACAAAATTCCTTTAAAATTAATCTGACTGGTGTGTCTGAAAAAATTATTATTGAGCTCTGGACGAAGTGAATTTTTCACCAAACTATAATTAGATCTGGTTGAAATATTGAAATCTATTTTATCACTGATATTACTACTCAAATTGAGACCTAAACTAAAGTCATTTGATCTTGTAAAGGTCTGCTGGTCATTTATAATACCAGGTAACTGCCTATAACCTACGCCCGTCCAAGCATTGAAATTGGATTTCAATTTTTTGATGGGTAATCCAAAATTGATGAATGTTCTGGCATTCCAATTACCATCCACATTTTGAGGTTTGATCAATTGACCACCTTTCTCCAACACAATCTGATCATTTACCATAAAGGTTTCATCCGCAATAAAAGTGGTATTCGTAATCGAATTACTGATAATAGAGGCATCCATTCCAACAAAAAAAGAAGACTCTTTCTCCGCATTTCTATTTCTAAATCTCACCCGCATTCTATTATTATACTCTTGATTGAGGTTGGGATTGCCTACTCTTAATTGTATCGGATTTGTATTGTCCACCACTTCCTGTAATTGCCCTATACCAGGCTCTCTTGTCCAGGTAAAATAATTAAATTCCAAATTTGAACTTTCATTGATCTGATAATTCATCCTTAGCGTAGGTAATAAACTGTTGAAATTCCTATTCAATTTTGAGACCTGTGGAAATGTTTGATTATTGATTAAATCAGCTCTCTGATATTCCAACTCCACTTGCAAGCTGAGATTTTCTACTTTATACTGATAACCCAGCTCCGCCTCATGGGTCCTGTATTCACTATCAAAAACATTACTCAATGAGGTGTCCAAAACTTCTTCTCTGTTACTCCCCAAATCAAAATTCAATTTATCAGAATCATTTTTGCGGTTTCTGAATTCGTACTCCAACTCGATGGTGCCATTTGCTCCAACTGGCTCAGTATAAGAACCTCCAAATTCAACATCGACACCTCCTCTATTTCTGGTAATGTGTTGGTCCAAATTTTCAATTACGGTACTACTATCAGAATAAAAGATATTTTCAGCTTGTCGATTGGCGTCATCAATATTATTGTGAGACTCTACATTTGTGCTCAACGTAAATGTTCTGCCTTCTTTTAAAAATTGATGATTGAAAAGCAAATTGGCGCCAAAATCATTGTCTTCATTGTTTGACTTCACAAAATTCGTAGTTTGATTTAATGGATTTCTCAGAACAGAAGTTTTTCCAAGAAAACTGTTGGTATTGATGTCACTTTTAATGTCCGCTCGAGGCAAAAAAATCAATCTATTACGTTTGTCAATTCTGTATTCAAGGCGGGCATTAAAGCGGTGATCTTTATCATTTCGTTCATTTGCATTCATCTCCTCATAAACCTGATCGGCTTGTGAAGGCAAAATGTAATCTCTGAAAATATCAGCACTTGCCTGATTTTTTCTATTGCTGTATCCATAATTTCCGCTTACCTCCAACCTATCAAAAAAGATATTGCTGTATTGTAAGCCAATGTTGTTGGTGTTTATAACGCCATCTTGTGTCCTTGCTTCACCTTGACTGTTGGGATCAGCAGAATAATTGGTGATATTGACATTATTGGATAATCCATTTACAGTCCATCTTTTATTATCATTGAAAAAGTTTACACTTGCTGCCAATTGATATCGGCCATCAGTTCCATATCCACCATCCATTTTCCCAAACTGCCCTATTTTTCTGCTAGGTTTGGTGACGATGTTGATGGTTTTTACTTCATTTCCATCATCAAAACCACTGAGTTGCGCTTTTTCACTTTTGCGGTCGTAAATCTCAATGCTTTTTATGATTTCTGCTGGCAAGCTTTGAAGAGCTGTATTGATATCCCCACCAAAAAACTCTTTACCATCTACTAGAATTTTTTGCACAGCTTCACCTTCTGCCTGTACTTGACCATTTTGTATCACAATACCGGGCATTTTAGTAATGAGATCCCGACTGGTTGCATCGCCCAAAGTGGTAAACGCTGAGGCATTATAAGAAATCGTATCCCCTTTTTGGCGACCAGTGACAGCTTCAGCTCTGACAACCACTTCGTCAAGAACTTGAGAGGACTCATATAAATTCAAAACTTTGAGATCGATGTCAGATTCTGAGTTGACATTTCTGAATAAGCGCTCATAGCCCAAGTAGGAAATCTGCAAAATAAAGTCTCTGCGTTTCACATCTCTGATGATAAAATTACCATCTACATCAGTGATCTCCCCAGTAACCACCGCAGAATCAGTTGCTTGCAATAATGCGATTGCTGCACCAATGATCGGTTCCCCATTTTTGGCGTCCAAAACTTTGCCGCTGATGGATATTTTCTGAGCGAATAATACTTGAGTAAATAATAGCAGCAAAAAGAAATGCAATACTTTCATAATTGGAATATGATGTTATTCTAGCCTTTGAGCAAACCTTTTTACTTTGTCAAAAGCTATAAAATGTTAAAATTATCTAAATACAAAATCCTATCTGTAAGGTTGCATTCAGTGTTTAAAGTCGATTAAACAGTTGATTTAGGTGGAAGTTGACCGTTTAAAATGATCATAATGCTAAAATGGTTGAAAAATGGCAAACGACTAAAGATTTATTCAGTTTTTAGATAATTTTAATTTTCAGAGCATTTATCTCCATTTATAACTATTCTACCAAAAATAATTAAGTTTTGAATTCAAAAAAAGCCAGAAAATTTAAAGGCGGAGTTCCCAATAAAAGAAGGTCTTTCCTGGATTTTATAGGAAAATATTGGTCAGTAAGCACCCAAATTTATGATAGATCACTTTCAAGTGTGGGGCACAAAACAAAAATAATTCTGGATTTTTGATGACAATATATTTTCCCTTTCGATATGTAATTATAAATATTGATTACAATTCTAATTTTAGAAAAATGGAAAAGACTTTTTTGATTTTATGCTTAACATGTATTTTGAGTGTCTTCCTAAGTTGCAAACAAGAAGCAGATATGGACGGCAGCATGAATTATGAAGATGCCAATTATGAAGGAAATCAGGGATCAAATAAAAACGTATCCTATTCAAATCATTCAGATAATCAAGGCTCTTTATTAAATGATTACAAAAAAGTAGAGGAGAAAGATCCACAAGGATTATTGGTCAGCACAATAGAAATGCCAATAAATTGGAGATATGAAGGACCTGTTATAAAAGGCCCCAACAATTTGGAAATAAGTAATAAATCTAGATATCCAAACGGGCAGCACCCCATTATGTCGCTCGAAGAAGCCATCAATTATGAAATTCCAAATGTTATCAATAGCATTGGATTTAAAATTACAAATAGCCAAATGCTGGATGAAATAAACAAAGTAGATCAAACTTATCAGAATAGATTGTATTCTTCAGGACTTACGGAGAAGATGATTAGAAGTATTGGATATGATGTAGTAAATAACTCGGGTGACAAAAGTTTCATTGTTGCAAAGTATATAAGATTCACGGTTTATTATGCATCTTTTGTTTCCATAAATTATACCCTGGTTTCTGCAAATGAGAACTACATTGAGGCGGCTAAGGACGGTTTGTTACACATGTATTCCAGTAGAATTTATGACGAACAGTTCATACTTGCATTCAACCAAAATGAAAGGTTTAAAGAAGCTCAAACAAACCAACAGATTGCCATTAATGGTTCTCAAAACCAAGGATCATGGGAGGCGCACAATCAAAAAATGAATCAATACCGTAATGAAACAAATGGTGCTATATCAGGAGTTTATAATTCAAGTTCGTCTTCATTCAATCGCAGTAATGATATGATACTCAATGGACTCAGAGAAGAGGAGAGAATTTATAATCCATACAGCGGACAACAAATGGCTGTTCCAATGGGAAATCAAAGGTACTTTGTCAATCCCAATAATGAGGTCATTGGCACAGATGATGCCTTTATCAATGAAACTCAGTTAAATTGGAATGGTGGTAATTATATAGAAGGCAGAAAGCAATAAAATTTAGATCTCGAAATACTGGTTTTCCAAAAACCAAAAGTCAACCGTAAAAGATTAAATAATTAATGTTGAATGATGACTGGCATAGCATTGAGTTTTTTAGTGCCATCTGGAATTAGGTAATAAATACCGTTTGCAATGTTTGAAAAATCCATTAATAGGTCAAAACCATTTGTTTTTTTAATCATAACTAATTCACCCAGTTGGTTAAAAATTTTAATTTCATTTATTCCAGAAAGGCCAGATATCCTTGCCCAGTCACCAGCAGGGTTTGGCGAAACCACAATTTGCGGTGTATTATTTGAATGATCAGTAGTGTTTACAATGGTGTTATATTTATAAAATTCTTCCAAAAATAAATATACTGTATTGGTTAAATAGTTTTCAATATAACTATAAGTCATTGACCTAGATCCATCTTCATTGTAAAAATATTCAAATTTTAAAAAAATTTGGCCAGTGGAATTGTATCTAATTTCTTCTATCAATTGTTTTTTTTCGTTGTACTTTTTTGTACCAACATTTACAGTGCTTCCATTTATATTGTGTAATACACTACTATCAATTGAGCCGTCGTAAAATCGATTTATCACACTAATAAGTTCATCCATTGCATTGTAATTTTTTGTAACTTCCAATTCACCTGATGTTTCATTGTACTCAAAAACGATTTGATTATTGAATGTCCAATCATCTAAACCAGTACTAGAGAATTCCTTCTGTACAATCAATTTACCTTCACTATTGTATTCATTGGTTACTTTTTTCACTGATGGCGTTGTAGATGATTGCGAAATTTGAGTACTTATGCTTTCAGTTAACAGACCTGACTCATTGTATGCATAGGTAGAAGTTACGATAAGGGAATTAGGTCCTTCATTTAGTCTTCTTGAGATCAATTGTCGGTTTTCATTATATCCGAATTTGATATTTTCAAATAATTCCGAGCCTGAATTATACCTATATGAAATAATGGAGTCCAATCCATCATAAGTATATTGGTATAATCTCATAGATCCAATTGGTAAATTTGTTTCAGACTTAAGTTTACCCGTCTCGTTATATTCATACTTATTATGCAATTTCAAGATAGGGTTATTCGGATCGTTTTCATTAATTAATTTAGACTCAATCAGGTTCCTTTGATCATACGTATAAACAAAATACTCATAATCCATGCCTCCCAAAATATTCTTTCCAAACCTCACAAGGCTATCAGGTAACGGCGCATCTGGCAACGGCTGCGCAAATGATCCAGTTGCAAGAAGTGTCAATAAACATATTTTTAATAGATTTTTCATTCTGACATAAATTTAATTAGCAACAAAAGTATTGACAAAATCCATACCATGCCAAACTTTTTTTAAGCTTTTAACGAATGCTTATTTTTCCAAAAAGTAATTCAAGGATATAAAGTGATTTCCCAGGCAAATAAATCACCCTTTAACAATTATTTGTGACCCCACAGTTTTCAAAATTGAAATACTTATACCACTTTTGCTCAAATATTAAATCGTAGGTCATGAAACACAACATTTTGCTCTTAATCACCCTGTTTTCCCTCAGTCTTTCTGCTCAAAAAGGCCTGAAAGATTATGCTGACTTTCCAATTGGATCAGCAATATCTACCTGGGGTTATAATAGAGATACGGTAAGTAGAGACATCCACGTTCGCGAATTCAATAGCATTACGGCCAATAATCAAATGAAAATGGCGAGTATTGCGCGTGAAAAAGGTGTTTACAACTTTGATCCGGCTGATCAAATGGTGGCATTTGCAGAAAAATACAATCAACGTCTTTTTGGGCATGCTTTGGTTTGGCACAGTTCTACCCCGACATGGCTTTCAGAAATCGAAAATAATCCTGTAGCATTGGATTCATTTATGCGTGATTACATTCACAAATACGTGGGTAGATATAAAGGTAAAGTTGATGGATGGGATGTTGTTAATGAGGCAATGAATACTGCCGGACCAGGATGGAGAGAAACCATTTGGTACAAAGCTTTGGGCAAAGAATATGTGGCCAAAGCACTGAGATATGCCCATGAAGCTGACCCAGATGCTGTTTTGTTTGTAAATGATTTCAATACAGAGCGTGATACGGCCAAACTTCATGAAACCTTGAGAATGATCAAATGGCTGCAATCTGAAAAAGTTCCTATTTCTGGATTGGGCTTTCAAATGCATTTGAGAATGGACATACCAAACGAAACGATAGAATACGCCTTGAGAAAAGGTGCTGAAACTGGGTTGATGATCCATCTTTCTGAGGTTGACATCATATTCAATACCCACGACGATACTCAAGGCGGTGGCAAACAACTATATGATGACATCACACCTGAGATGTTGGCTGCACAAGGCAAAAAATACGAAGACATTGTAAGAATATACAGAAAGGTAGTTCCAAAATCACAACAATATGGCATTACTTTTTGGGGTTACAGCGACCGTTCTTCATGGATCAATGGTTTTTTCAAACTCAAAGATTGGCCTACCATTTATGATGCCAACATGCAACCAAAGCCAGCTTACGAAGGGTTTAAAAGAGGTTTGGGTAAATAATTGGCATCCTTAAATTATTTCATATGATATTGGAATTTAATAGTTTATTTCAGAACTTCAACCAATAATTGATTTTAAAGAAATAAATCAAACGCATACCTCCAATTGATAACCAAATAAAGGTCATAGTACCTTTTACCTTGAAATTTAAAATGATGGATCAAAAACCGCCAGTACCTTTTGATGACTTTGCACGCGTAGCAGTCTACGACATCGATGGTTTGCAAAGAGGGAAATACATAAATAGCCGCAAACTTGCTAAAAGCTTAGATGATGGGTTTGGTTTTTGTAATGTTATTTTCGGGTGGGATGTAACAGATAATTGTTATAATGAGGTTGCCGCAACAGGATGGCACACTGCTTTTCCAGACGCTTTGGCAACCATAGATCTTACTTCGAAAAGAAGTGTGCCTTGGGATGGAGATAAAATATTCTACTTGGCTGACTTTAGTAATGACCCGGTGATGCAACACATTTGTCCGCGCACACTATTGAAAAAGGTCATTCAAGATGCGGATGAAATGGGTTATAAGGCCAAATTTTCCAAAGAATATGAATGGTTTAATTTTACTGAAGACAGCAAATCATTACATCAAAAAAACTACCAGAATCCTGAACCGATTACCCAGGGTATGTTTGGTTATAGTCTTTTGAGGCTTTCACAAAACAGTGCTTTTATTGAAGATATCATCAATTACTGCGATGGTTTTGGAATTCCCATTGAAGGTTTTCATACCGAAACGGGAAGCGGTGTTTATGAAGCTTGCATTGTATACTCAGATACGCTGGAGGCAGCAGACAAAGCCGCATTATTCAAAAATACAGTAAAAGAAGTTGGCGCCAAACATGGCATCATGCCCAGTTTTATGGCCAAATGGAATCAAAATTTCCCTGGTTGTTCTGGCCATATTCACCAGCATTTAGAAGATTTGGCGGGAAATAATTTATTCTCGGATGGAGCGGCTTATGGACAAATGAATGCCCTTCAAGAAAATTATCTAGCAGGAATTTTGTACTGTTTACCACACATTTTACCCATGTATGCACCTACCATCAATAGTTACAAAAGGTTGGTGCCAGGTTCGTGGGCTCCGACCTCTGTGAGTTGGGGCTTTGAAAATAGAACAACAGCGGTGCGCATCATCAATAGAAACCCAGAAAATGCCCGCGTAGAAATGCGTGTGCCCGGCGCTGATGCCAATCCATATCTCAGCATCTCAGCTTGCCTGGCTTCTGGTATGTATGGCATCAAAAATAACTTAAAATTGCCGATCGCTGCCACAAATGGTAATGAGTATGAACATGCAGAACATCAACAACTTGCAACCAATTTGAAAGATGCTACTCAGCTGATGGCTCAATCGGCACTTGCCAAAGAACTATTTGGCGAACCATTCGTCCATCATTTTGTAAAGACAAGGGAATGGGAAGTGCGACAATTTGAAAGCGCCGTTACCAATTTTGAGTTGAAACGATATTTTGAAATCATCTAAGCCACCACAAAATTATGGCCACAGTAGATTTAGAAACCATAGTGAAATATGCTTGGTTGGCTTACGACAGCAGCCGGGAAATCATAAAAATTACGGACATCAGTGCAAAGGTGTCTACCAACTTCGTATTTAGGGTCAAATTTAGAGACAAAGGATTTGTGATTGCCAAGTTATCCTATTTTGGCAAATTCGAACATTTTTCTGAAGATCATCAGATCATTCAGGCTTTGGGAAATAACTTGCCGATTCCTTTCGACAATTTCCTTGCAAAATCATTGATGAAAAATGACAAGTTGTACATTCATCGTTTTACCAATGATTCAATCGATGCATGGGTCATTTTTTATCAGCCCATCAAGATCAAGCAAAAGTTGCCACGCATTTTAGAAATTCCAGATATTGTCAATTTGGGCAAAGAGTTTGCAAATTTCCATAAGACGTGTAATCTGATCCGAAATACCTTGCCAAAGAGTACGAAAACTTTGGAATCAGACATTCGTGATTTTACCCATTATCTGCACACAGAAGATGGTATCGAAGAATTTGGTGAAAATGCACCAACTATTTTGAAACATTGCGACCAATTTCTTACCACTTTCAAACCATTAAAAGCGGCATTATTGCCTATCATTCCAGTGTTTGTAGATTGGAATATTGGCAATTTTTCCATCAGTGCTGGCAGATTTTATTCTAGGTGGGATTATGATTGGTTCAGAGTCAGTACCAGAATGATGGACTTTTACTTTATTGCAAGGGTAGTTTCTGCAGTTGGTGATAGAACATTATTTACCTATAATATAGAGCCTTTGAAGGATCCCAGATTTGCCATTTTCCTCAAGGAATACCATCAAATCAATCCACTAAAACGGGAAGAAATTTTATTTATCAAAGAGGCTTATCGATTCTTTTTAATCAATTATGTGCTCAGACATGGCCAGTATTTTTTTAGGACCGATTACGTACACCAATTACAAAAAGATGTCTTGGATACGCATTTAGATGCAATCGACTCCTTTGATCCTCAGTTTATTCTTGATGCATTATCTTTGTAGTTATGGAAAAAACTTCGTTCGAAACATTACTAGATAGGTATAATGTCTTTTTCCTTGATTCTTATGGCGTCATCAAGAACCATGGAGGCCTCATTGAGGGCATGGACCGCACCATTCAAAGGATCATTGATTTGGGAAAACGTTACGTAGTACTTACGAATGATGCCTCTCGTAATCAAGAGCAATTGGCTGAATCCTACCACAAACTTGGCTTGTACAATGTAAAACCTGAGGACTTTGTGAGCTCGGGTATGATGGCGAAGAACTTTTTGCAAGCCAAGATCAAACAAGGTATCGTTACATACCTAGGTACTGACAATGCTTCACTGTATATCTCAGAAGCCGGCAGAGAAGCTGTCTCCATTTCAAAACTTCAACCAGAAAATTACCACGAAGTAAGTGCCATGGTTTTCCTGGATGATGAAGGATTTGATTGGAATATAGATATCAACAAAACGCTCAATCTTTTGCGTTTTCATAATATCCCGGTGATTGTTGCAAATACGGACATGATTTACCCAAAGTCAAATCGTGAAATCAATATGGCAGCTGGTTCTGTATCCAGGTTATTAGAAAATATACTTGGCAGATCTTTCATCAAATTTGGCAAACCAGATAGTCAAATGTTTATGTATGGCTTTGACATCGTGAATAAGTATCAAATAACCGCCAAAAGTGATATTCTCATGGTTGGTGATACATTACATACAGATATTTTGGGTGGCAACAAATTCGGTCTAGCCACAGCACTTGCACTAACAGGAAATACATCAGAGACAGAAGCGGCTTTTCTTATTCGCTCGAGCAATATTATACCAGATTATCTTTGTGATTCTGCTGGTATAGGTTAACATTTGGTAGAACTTTTACTACCTAATCTAACATGGCATCGAAAATACCTGCAAATTTACTATTTGGAAAATTGCATTTAAAATAGTTTAAAGGCTCTTCAAAATAAATAGGAACTGCTCTAAAGGTCGTTATATAGTTATGTAACGTTATAGAAAAGAAAATTTCCTTATCTTGAATACGGTGATCTTTGGATGTCAATATAAAACTAAATAATCCATCTAATTCAAAATCGTGGGAAGAACAAGAAAACTTAAACTTTGTGTCAAGATCAGGATTAAAAGAAATGTAAATAAAAAATTTGGATAGTAGTAAACTAGTTGCTTGATTATAAATAAGTTGTTTTGAGCTAACTTCATTTATATGAACCAATTGGTTTTCATTAAACGATCGTAGGTGCAATTCATTAATATATTTACGTAAATTTGTATTTATTTGTGAGGTGATATTAGCTCTGAATAACTCATAAATGTATTGTTTTAAAAACCCATTATTCATTTCATTAATCCCAGTTTTATGTTCAATAAAATCATCAACCTTTTGACTTATTTCAGTGGGACTAGACGCCAAGGCGAGGTCTTCTATCAATGAACTATTTTCGACATATTGATTCAAACTTTGCGAAGTTGCTCGTTTAAATAAACTATTATCCAGTTCTAAATCTTCAGAATTAAAATTGTAGTACAATTGGTAATCAACATATTCCAAGCGCAGAGAGTCCACTCTCTCATCAACATATAATGCAATTAGATCATTTGGTTGCTTTAATTTAAATCTAAACTGGAGAAAGCCATTAGACTTAAAAGTTACTTTATTTGAAGATTGAAAAGAAAAATTTGATATATCAATAATTTCAATTTCAAAATTATTTGTATAGTATATTAATTCTGTTATTGTCTTTTTCAAAGTGCTATCTAGGGTGACGGTAAAATATTTGTTAGCACTTAAATTTGTAATTACAAAAAAGTAAATTATAATAGTTAATCTCATTTTAATGCGGCTTTATTACATAATCTACTCTATCTATGAATTAAATTAAACCAACCGAAGATAATCATTCTTTCCCATAATCTGTAGGATCAGCCTCTGAAATAACCAATGGAATATCATTCTTAATAGTTTTTTGATTGGAGGAAGATAAACTTTCGAAAGTAACTCCATATTGTTTCTGAGCAGCTTCATTCCACAATTCTTGATATGCTGCTTTCAACTCGTTGTAAACATGCAAATAGGCAGAATAATTGGTGCCCCGATCATTCATCAATGATATGAGTGCATTTTTAGGGTTTTCAGACAAGCTCACATCGTTCTTTGGATTCTTGATAAACAACTTTGCATTTGCCCTCAACACATCCATTGCCATGGGTTCTCCTCTGACCGATAATTGATTGTCCTTATTGATCAACACGGTATATAAATTCCTCTTTTTAATATCTACTTCAACAGGTTTATTTTCATCTATAGGCGGTAACTTCACCATGATGCCTTTATCTTCAGAAATGATGGTGGTAACTAAAAAAAATATGAGTAATAAGAATGCAATGTCTGCCATAGAGCCCGCATTGATTTCGTTGTTTGTACGTGTATTTTTCATTTTTAATTGATTTGAAATGATAGATACCAAGCAGAATTAGCCAAGATGATTTCACTCATCTTGCTATTTATATATTGCAATTTAGATTTTAAGAAGCTTCCGGATCCAAAGTGGTTCAATAGTTTTAAGCTTTTGGGTAATCCAACGACTTAAAAATTATTTTCCTTTTGGTATTTTAAATAAAGTAGTTCTCATACAAGATGCATGGACTATTTGTTTTGGTGTTTTTATTTGTTCTTTATTGCCAGGCCAAATGCCTTAAAGTATGAATTTGAAAACGCTAGTATCTCGAATTGGTGTATTGCCTCGAGCTTCGAGCTTCGAGCCTTGAGATACGAGACTCATGTTAGGACACCTCTAAAAATAGTATATGTGTAATTAAAAAAAATTAGAGCTAGAAACCAGATTTCTTCTACTTTTTTGCCTTGATGCCAAAAAGTAGCAAAAAAAATCAAGGCTGAATTTTTTTCTTAACGCTCCCTCACTCCAAAAATACTATGCAAAAAAAACTCACTTTTGGCTTTTCTTCATTGTT
>Ga0116156_10002669_pt1 | contig 16071 bp, 13 predicted proteins | sample AD_UKC045_MetaG_FD_89891 | JGI IMG/M metagenome (GOLD analysis project Ga0116156, IMG submission 89891) | Active sludge microbial communities of municipal wastewater-treating anaerobic digesters from USA - AD_UKC045_MetaG | ecosystem: Engineered > Bioreactor > Anaerobic > Digestate | place: USA... | reverse complement strand
ACTTCCTCAATTTGTTGTTTCAGGCTTTGGTCTGCCTCGCTGAACTCTTTTGCGTTTTTATCCTTATCGCTTGAAGAAGAACCGCATGATAACACGGTAAAGGAGATGAATGCGCTTAGGCAGAAATAAATCGAATGCTTTAATTTCATGGTTGTGCTTAGATTTAGAAGTCCAATTTTAACATATTTTTTAGTGGTATAAAACCTGCCCTTTATATTTTTAAGTGAAATTTCTGATTTTGTAAAAACTTTCTGTATGTTTAACTACCTCGTTAAACACAAAAGACCATGAACCAGAGTTTGGTGGAGAAGACCATTCTTATTGACGACAGCGACATTGATCTGTTTATTCAAAGGCGATTTCTGGAAGTCTACAACTTTTCTGACACCCTCGTTTTGTATAACTCAGCAGAAGATGCCCTTGGCTGGCTGAAGGAAATGAAGGGCGAAGCTGCCCCGGATGTAATCTTTCTCGATCTGAATATGCCTGAAATTGATGGTTTCTCCTTTTTGAATGATTTCAAAAAACTGCCCCCGGAAATTCTTCGTAAATGTAAAATCGTTGTTTTAACTAGCTCGAATAGCGCGAAAGACCGCGAGCAGGCATTTTCTTTTGAGAATGTTATCCAATTTATAACAAAGCCTATCAAACAATCAGATATTGAGGATTTAAAAGTACTTATTAACCAAGACGTGCCCACAAAGTAAATATTAGCTTGTTAATCAGGACTCCAAAGTTAGTTTGCCAGCAAATCATCGGCTAATTATCCTTTTAATCGTCAGGATGATTTTATAATTTCAACACCCGTTTGTTACTTGTCGGCTCAACTTAATGTCATCTGTATGAAAACTAAATTCGCCTTATTTCTTTTCCTTGCATTCTCTTTTCAATTTGCCTCCGCTCAGACAACTAAGAAAGTGCTGGAGCTTCCGGAGTTTAAAGGAATCTATGTAAACTCAAATTATACCGTTTATTTGAAGCAGACAAATAAGCAAGAAGTAACGGTTGAGGCACTTACCGAAATTTATTCTCTGACTGAAATAAAAGTAGAGAATGGCATTTTAATGGTAAACATCGAACGCAAACCTGAAGCACCAAACAAAAGTTTATGGGCAAAAATTGATGACATAAAAGTAAACCCAACCATGAAGTTGTATGTAAGCGTAAAGAGTATCAATGAACTTCAGGTAAATGGTGGTGGTAAAATTATTTCTGAAAACTCAATCGCAGCAGATTATGTAACCCTCGCCATTAATGGTGGCGGAAACATGGATCTCGATTTAAAAGGCAATACGATTAAAGCAGATTTAAGCGGATCAGGAAATATGGTCCTTAAAGGTTATGCTACATCCATTGATGCAACTATTGGAGGATCTGGGAGCATTAGCGGTTTTGCCTGTGCACTCGAATCTGCAAAAATAAAAATAAGCGGAAATGGCGTTGCTGAATTGAATGTATCAAACAACATTGACGCCATTGTTTTGGGTAGCGGAATCGTAAAACATAAAGGCAATACCAAAACCGCTCAAAAGAAAATTTACGGGGCTGGTAGTGTTGAGAGAGCGTATTGATCTCACTTTATATACCGCATAAAGAAATCCCTTTCTTAATTATATAGAGAGGGATTTTTTTATGTCCAATATCAACTAGATAACGGGTTATCAAATCCTGATATCATCCCAAATTAATTTTACTTTTACGCTATGGCCGAGATTGGTAAAGACATTGAGAAAGCAAAATGGATTTTGGAGCAGGGCGATCTGGTGGCGATTCCTACCGAAACCGTTTATGGTCTTGCCGGAAATGCCTTAAATCTATCGTCTGTTACAAAAATTTTCGATGTAAAAAATCGACCCCATTTTGATCCACTCATTATTCATGTACCTGATATCGATGGTGCTGAAGTGTATGCTGAAGGGGTACCAACATCAGCCAGAAAATTAATGAACCAGTTCTGGCCAGGACCATTGACAGTATTACTCAAACGCAAAAGTATCATACCTGATCTTGTCACCTCCGGGCTTGACACGGTTGGTATCCGTTGTCCAAAGCACGATCTAACTCAACAGCTTTTAAAGAAATTACCTTTTCCGCTCGCGGCACCCAGCGCCAACCCGTTTGGATATGTAAGTCCTACAAAACCGGAACATGTTAACGACCAACTCGGTGACAAAATAAAATATATTCTTGACGGAGGTGATTGCACCATTGGCATCGAATCAACCATTGTAGGGTTTGAGTCTGATCTGCCAACCATTTATCGTATGGGGGGATTGAGCGTTGAGAGTTTGGAACAGGCAATCGGAAAAGTCTATATACAAACACACTCATCATCAAATCCAAAAGCACCGGGACAATTAAAAAGTCATTATGCACCTCTAAAGAAAGTGATCGTTGGAAATATAGAAGAACTTCTTCAGCAGCATTCCACATCGCGTACTGCATTACTTACCTTTAGCAAAGATTTTCGCCATTCTTATCAATTTATTCTTTCACCATCGGCCAGCATGAATGAAGCAGCCCAAAATCTTTTTACTGCATTACGCGAATTAGATAAAATGCCAATTGATGTTATCCTTGCTGAATTTGTGCCAGAGCTCGGTCTCGGAAAAGCCATTAATGACAGGCTGATCAGAGCTGCGGCTTTAGGATAACAATTCGTAGATAGTTGATAGTTGTTCGGAGAAACCAGCAACCATTACTTAAATCAGAAAAAATTTCTACTTTGACGTACTCAAAATTAAAGACCCTCATGCTACAAAAGAAGAAAGTACTTGTATTAACCGGTGGTGGTGATTGTCCCGGTCTAAATGCCGTTATCCGCGGAATCGCAAAACGTGCGAAAAAAGAAAATCAATCTCCTAACCGACAAAATGATTGGGAAGTATATGGTAGCATTGAAGCTTTTAATGGTGTGTTAAACGAGCCACAGGAAATTGTCAAGCTTACGAGTAAGCTTACAGCAGGTATTCATGTAAAAGGAGGAACCATTTTAAAAACAACAAATAAAGCAAGCCCCATAAAATTTCCGGTTGTTCAGAAAGATGGTTCTACCATTTTTCAAGATCGGTCAGATGAATTAGTTGCCAAACTAAAAGCGTTGAATTTCGATGCTGTCATTAATATTGGTGGTGATGGTTCACAAAAAATATCCAAAGCATTACAGGACAAAGGTATTCCTATGATCGGTGTTCCTAAAACAATTGACAACGATCTCTCTGCGACCGATGTCACGTTTGGTTTTCAAACCGCGGTTCAAATTGCAAGCGATAGTTTCGATAAACTTGTCACCACGGCTGAAAGTCATCATCGTGTTATGATCATGGAAGTAATGGGCAGAGATGCAGGATGGATTGCATTGCATACTGCTATTGCCGGAGGAGCCGAAATCTGTCTTATTCCAGAAATTCCATACGACATTAAAAAACTGGTAAGACGAATTGAACTGCGTTACAAGAATGGTCGAGGCTTTGCTCACATTGTGATTGCCGAAGGTGCCAAACCAAAAGAAGGTAGCATTACTTCATCTGCAGGTGAAAAAGGATCGGAGCATGTTCGACTTGGTGGGGTGGCGTATCAACTTTCCAAACAACTAAAAGACGCAGGCTGCGTGGCGGAAATTCGCGAGACCGTATTAGGTCATGTGCAACGTGGTGGTACACCTGTTGCATACGATCGTGTACTTGCTTCACTTTTTGGAGTAAAAGCGTTTGAGTTAATTTTAGAGAAAAAGTTTGGTCAGATGGTAGCGCTGAAGAATAATGAAATCACTTCCGTTTCATTTGAAGAAGCCACTCGTGATTACAATTTTGTAAAGAAGGATTCTTATCTGGTTCATGCAGCGAAGGGATTAGGTATAAGCTTTGGTGATTAATTTTATTTAATCTTTACCGAATCCTCAACTTGTTTCTTTAATTCTTCCAGCTCTGTAACATCAGTTTGTATTCCGAGCAATCCGGTTTGATTAAGATGCGGTATATAAAATGCCATCTTCGTACTCTTCAATGTTTTTGTTTTTCCATTAAGTGTTTCATCAAAAATATACGTCTCAAATCCTTTCTCAATTATGGCCAACTCCTGATTGCGCCAATCCTGGGCTGTCTTTTCATCTACAAAATCAAAATCACTCTTTCCAATAAGTTCATCAACACTCATGTTGTGCGCCTTCGCTACAATAGTATTGACAAGTGCCATCTTGCCATCTTTATCTTTAAGAAAAATTTTGTGTGGAAGCTGATCTAAAATACCGAGCAATGTGCTTCTGTATTTCTCCATGTACGAAATCAAATCGTCATTCTTTTTCTTGTCTGTTTTCTTAATTACCTCTACTTCCTGAAGTTTAACTTTCAGCTCTTCTTCTTTTAGATTGGATTGACTTAACATCTCTTCAAGTTCTCTACCCTTTCGAGCCATTTCTTCCTGTGTAGCTTGAAGCTCTTCCATGTTTTGGCGCATCTCTTCTTCCTGAGCATGAAGAATTTCAGATTGTTGTTGTGACTGATCTAACAATACCTTCATTCGGTTTGAAACCTTGGCTCCAATAATGGCAGAAGCAACAAACTCACCAGCCTTTTCCAGAAAATCCAATTGATACGGTTCGAAGAAATGAAAAGAGGCCAGCTCCAATATTGCCTCAGTCTTGTCATTATACTTTAGCGGAATAATACATAAGCAAGAAGGTGTTGCATGGCCAAGACCAGATGTAATGGTTACATACCCTTCAGGAACCTCCTTCATCACCACAGGCTGACCTTCGAGATAGGCCTGACCTATCATGCCATTTCCAATTTCAATTCGCTTGGTTATAAATTTCTTTTTATCAAATGCATAGCATGCGGCTAACTCCAGAAAATGATCGCCATCCGTTTCTTCATTCAATAAGAACAAACTCCCTTGCTGGGCATTCATATAATGTGCTAAAAAACGGGTAGCCTCTTCTGAAAGTTTTACCAGATCTGCCTGATGATTTCGAACCAGCTGCGAAAATTTCGCAAGGCCTTCGTTTATCCAAAATCTCCGATCGTCATCCTGCTTGGCTACAATCATTTGATCGCGCATCTTCACTAACTCTCCTGCAAGGTTCTCGGAATTCTTTACTTTATTGGATTGATTCAGTCCTTCCCATTGCACATCATAATTTTTAGAGGTAATGCTTTTCACAAATTCGGAAGCCTTCTTAAAATTTCCGATGGAGTTTTCGATTACTTCCTTGGGATCTGATACAATTATCTCCGTACCTGGATCAAACAAATATTTTCGGTTATTCTTCTCTAATTCAAATAACAAGTTCCGTCTGTCCTTAACTTCTTTATTTGTTTTGTAAATAATAAAAGCAAGAGAAGGAATTCCCAACATCACTAAAATGATTTGAATAACAATATTTGTGTTTAGAGCAGAGTCGTAAGCTATCTGAGCTTTATTGATTACTGAATCCTCATAGGCAAGATGACTGTATAAGAAGGGTTCATACATTCGCCATAATTCATAGCCTTTATCTTTGTTGAGCATTTCCACAAATGTCCTTAAGCTATCACGCTCAACCTCTTCCTTCATTTTGATAGAATAATTAATAAACTCAGTAATACCTTCTTTAATTTTACCCAGCTTCACAATACTGGTATCCAGTTTTTGAATGGTTAAGAGACTATCCAATTCCCTTAGATTAACCTCATTGTTATGAATAGCACCTGTGAATGGTATAAGCAATTGACTATTTTTTGTTAAAGCGAACCCACGCAACCCTAAATCGATTTTCATGGTTGTTACATCAAAGACAAATGTTAAGTGTCTCTTTACTTCCTCTGCCTGAGCTTTTTGACGAGTGGTCTCTAAAATAACATTCTTATTTAGCCAGGTAAATGTGGCCCCTAAAACGATCAGAATCATAAGGGTAATCATACTAACCCTTATAAGATTCTCCTTCAGTATCTCCACTAGTCTTTTCATATCAGTACTCTTAATTTTTTCATTTATATCCCTGAAAACATACAGCGTATTTTACCTCTATTGGTTCATGTAACTCTTTTCCAAAAAAATCCTTCCAGGCCAGCACTAGAAATTTTCATTTCAGGTGCCTTTGCTTAAAGCAGTTGGTATGTAGCCCGAAACTAAGGAGCTCAGTGCAATATAATAAAGAGAAACTCGAATTCCCTTGAGTTTAAGTCGAATTAAATCGATTGCGGAAAAGGCAACAATTAAAAATAAGGCATAGTCCGAGTTGATTCGTAAATTTCGCTCCACAACAAAACCAGACTCATGAAAACCATTAATGACATCAACTTCAGCGGCAAGCGTGCCCTTATTCGGGTAGATTTTAATGTGCCGTTAGACAAAAGTTTTAATGTAACAGATGACAACCGCATTCGTGCTACCATACCTACCATAAGTAAAATATTGAACGATGGCGGAAGCTGTATTTTAATGTCGCACCTAGGAAGGCCAAAGGATGGACCTGAAGACAAGTATTCATTAAAACATACACTCAAAACTGTTGAGTCGCTATTCGGAAGACCTGTAAAATTCGCCAATGATTGTATTGGGGATGAAGCCTTTACTTTGTCAGCCTCTTTGAAACCCGGAGAAATTTTGGTTTTAGAAAATTTACGATTCTATAAAGAAGAAGAAAAAGGAGATGTGGCTTTCGCTGAAAAGTTAAGTAAGCATGGCGACATCTATGTAAACGATGCTTTTGGTACCGCACACCGTGCGCATGCCTCTACCACAATTGTTGCTCAGTTCTTTAAAGATAAATGCGCAGGTTTTGTAATGGCTGCAGAACTTGATAACGCCAAGAAAGTTTTAGAGAACGCTGAGAAACCTTTTGTTGCCATTATGGGCGGAGCAAAAATATCCGACAAGCTTTTGATCATTGAAAAAATGTTGGACGTAGTGGACCATCTTATTATTGGAGGTGGCATGGCATATACATTCTTTAAAGCATTAGGAGGTACTATTGGAAGTTCTCTGGTAGAACTTGATAAGTTAGACCTTGCTAAAGAATTGATTCAAAAAGCAAAATCAAAAGGTGTGGAACTTCACTTACCTATCGATTCGATCATCGCTGATAAATTCGATGCTAATGCCAATACCGATGTATCGAACAACAATTCTATAAAAGATGGTTGGATGGGATTAGACATTGGCCCACAAGCCAGTGCCGTATTTTCCAAGGTAGTTGAAGAATCAAAAACCATTTTATGGAACGGCCCAATGGGTGTCTTTGAAATGGAGAAATTTGAAAAAGGAACAAAGACTATTGCAGAAGCGGTGGTGCTTGCAACCGAGAAAGGTGCGTTCTCTTTGATTGGTGGTGGTGATTCAGCTGCCGCTGTTGCAAAATTTGGTTTTGAAGAAAAGGTAAGTTATGTATCTACCGGTGGTGGTGCTTTGTTAGAATATTTTGAAGGTAAAGTTTTGCCTGGTGTAAAGGCACTTGAGTAACGGATCGGTAAATAGAAAATCGTGAATGTGGCAATCCGAAAATGTAAATCGGGTTGCCATTTTTTTTACTCATTAAATTGAACTTCGACTCTCCTATTCGCTTCTCGTGCCTCCTCAGTGACTCCATCAATCAATGGTCTGCTTTTTCCAAACCCGAAGGACTCAATACGAGAAGATGATATGCCATGTGCCATCAAATATTCTGCAACTGCCTTTGCGCGACTTGTAGAAAGTGAAATGTTGAAGGCTTCACTTCCCTGATCATCTGTATGACCAGAAAGCATGACACGCGCTGAAGAATTTTCCTTCAACCAACTTACCACTTCCTCCAATTCTGCGAACGAAGAAGTTTGCAATGCATACCTGTTAAATTCAAACTGAATATTCCGAAGAATGTAAGTCTTATCCAGTTCGATATCAGCTTGTTTAAATTCAGAAGGGATTTGAACAAATTGATTTGGTTGTGTATTAAACAGCGGAATGATTTTCACATCATCGATATAATAGTATGCGCTTTTTGCTAACATACTTTGTTGTATCGGACTGAATCGAATATAGTAATGATGTGTGGATCGATTATCAAAAAAATTACCGATGGTTACATACTGCTCCCCACCTTGGGCGCGATAATTTTTTCGAGCCGTTTCCCAATAGCCTGTTTCCTTTGTAAGCGCTGTATCCTGAATAATAGAAATAGTGGGCTGAATTGAAATTACCTGATCATGTTTAGCAGCAAGTAATTCATTCGTTAAAAGTAATCCGATGCGGTCGATAGAATACTTTGAGTAAGACGATAACTTATAGTGAAATTCAATTTCATAAAGTGAATCCTTCAACAGGGGTTCAAGCAATTTACATTGAAGATATTCGCGATAATTATTATCACTGTTCATCCAAAGGTAAATACCGACATATCCCCTTCCTTCAAATGGTTCTGCAACACCAGCCCAGTTGTACGAAACACCCGCCTCGCCCATGCTGCATTCATTAAAATTATCAGGCGTACCTGAATTGGCAGAACGCCAACCCTTAACACGAAACTCGTTTGCCGATTGACTAAAGTCCCCAGGACAACTAAAGTATTCTTCAAAGCTCGGATTAGGAACCAGATTTTGGGCTGAACATAAGACGGAACATAACAACAAACCAAAAAGCGGAACAAGGTTTCCGAATGACTTGCAGAAAAAATACTGAGGCTCTTTCATTCTATAAATTGATTTCATCCTGAGTACAACGAAGCGTATTATCATATTCACATAACAGGGTACACTTTATTTATAATAGATTATCCTTGGAATAATTGAATACGATTGAAAATTGACTGTAGGATATATTCATCATCTACTGAAGCTGTGGGTTCGGGAATATCTTTTTGCTCCAGAGTCTGCAACATATCAATAAAGCACCTACAAAGTATGCCAAAGTAAATAGTAACAACTAGAGCAAATCTTCTTTCCACGTAATTCGTGCAACGCGGGTTAACTCAAGGCTTTGCTTTAGTAACATGGGCTATTCTTTTATGGAAGATAATAATTCTTCGTGTGACTTTTTGATTACTCCTGCATTTAAGAGTCAAACATGTTCATACTGCCAACGCAGTAAACCGCGCGGTTCCATTATACACTTTTAAACCTAAAGTTATGGAACCAAAGAAAAATCCGAAGTATGATGTGCACCGTCAACGAGGCACAATCTTTCAAATTAGTTTAGCCATTACATTGGCGTTAGTTATCATGGCATTTAAATGGAAGACTCCAGTTGTGAAAGAAGCACTACCCGATCCTGCTACATCGCTGGCATATTCCCCTATCGAAGATATTATTGCTTCAACATCGTTCAAAAGTGAAGAGCCTCCCAAGCCAAAGGAAATTAAACCTTCGAACCCTACTGAATTTATACCTGTAGAAGATATACTTACAGAGGATGACGATCAACCTAAACCCACTGTTGATCAGGGTGAACCTCTGATTTACTCTAATCCCTCTTTTGAAATTGAATTACCGAAAGAAGATGATACAGTAATCTTTTGCATCGTAGAAAAAATGCCGGAGCCGGTTGGTGGATACGAGGGTTTTTATAAAACGCTATCGAAGAATATAAAATACCCAAAGCGAGCAAGCATTGATGAAATAACCGGAAAGGTATTCGTATCTTTTGTGGTCAATGAGAAAAGTGAGTTGAGCGACTTAAAGGTTGTGAAAGGTATTGGCAGTGGATGTGATGAAGAAGCGATTCGTGTAATTGGATTAACAAAATGGAAAGCTGGAAAGCAAAGAGGTAAACCGGTTAAAGTAAGAATGATGCAGACCATTAATTTCAGGATCAATTAATATCGTAATAGATTAAAAGAAGAATATCTCTTGTGTTCAATAAAAATTCCAAGCCTTAAAACCTGCTTGGAATTTTTATTGTGATTCTTTCTACCTTTCGTTTTCATACTCTCAGTGAAAAAATCAATCCGTAACACATCATTTAAATTCAAGCAATTTATGGTTCATCACGATCGATGCAGCATGAAGGTAGGAACTGATGCGGTATTATTTGGAGCATGGGCAGATGTTGAACATGCAAACCGAATACTGGATATCGGAACTGGATCAGGTGTTATCTCTTTAATGCTAGCACAGCGTTCACAATCTCAAGTACACATCGATGCCGTAGAAATTGAACATCAGGATGCTGAGCAGGCGAAAGAAAATGTTTTAAACTCACCTTGGCCAGATCGCATTTCAATTCATCAGGTACCTATTCAACAATTTGAATCTGAAGTTAAATATGATCTGATCGTTAGTAATCCACCTTACTTCAACAATAGTTTTCAACCACCTGATCAAAATCGATTAAGGACACGACATACCGTTGCATTGGACTTTAATGCGTTAATTAAATCAGTTATCCGGTTATTGAAAAAAGATGGAACCTTTAATGTAGTCCTTCCTTATACTGAAGGACTTGATTTTATTACTTTGGCTGAACACCATCAATTATTCTGCTCACGTCTATGGAGTTTTCGATCCCGAAAGGAAAAACCAATTGAACGCTTGTTGTTAGAATTCCGGTTTCACTCATTTAATAAAGAAGAAGGTGAAATAGTCCACTATGAAAAAGGTGACACCTGGACGAATGCTTACCAAGCCCTTACGAAGGATTTCTACCTAAAAATCTAAGCTTATGCGCAACACTTTGTAGTCTTTGAAAAGTAATTCGACAGGGTAATAGTCTCTTGAATGAATTAATTGAATTGGTTATCAATTAGTTACAAAAATATTATTATTTGTTTAAACATATATATTCAATCTTCCGTTATACTTGCAAAACAAATCACAAAACCAAATCATGAAAAAAATTAGTATTCTATTCGCATCGCTGTTTGTAATCGGCAGCACGTATGCTCAAACAACATGGACCATTGATAAGAGCCACTCAAAAGTTGGTTTTAGCGTTGCTCACATGGTGGTATCGGAAACTGAAGGTAACTTCAAGGATTTCGATGGTAAAATAATCAGCAAGACAGAAGATTTTAATGGTGCAGAGGTAGAGTTTACTGCAAAAGTAGCTTCTGTAAACACAGAAAATGAAAAGCGTGATGGTCACTTGAAGTCAGATGACTTTTTTAACGCTGAAAAATTTCCAGAAGTAAAATTCAAGGGAACTTTAGTAAAAGAAGGTGGCAAGTATGTTTTGAAAGGTAAATTGACCTTGCGTGATGTAACAAAAGACGTTGCTTTCGATGTTACTTATGGTGGAACCGTTAATGCATTTGGTGGTCAAAAAGCTGGTTTCAAATTGACTGGTAAAATTAACCGTCAGGATTATGGTTTGAAGTGGAGCAAGACTGTTGAGGCAGGTGGCCTTGTAGTAGGCGATGAAGTGGAGTTGATTGTGAAGGTTGAACTTGACAAAGCAAAAGCTTAACTTGTAAAAGGCTCTCGTGAAAAAGCGGGAGCCTTTTTTATATGAAAATAGAAGAAGAAATTAAGCAGGAAAAGTTTTCAAGCCAACATCAAAAGGCCGTGATCAATCTTATTTATACTGCGAACTGGTTGGTAAGTCGTCAGCAAGATTTCTTTAAGCCACATAATATTACAGGACAACAATTCAATATTCTCAGAATTTTAAAGGGACAACATCCTAAAACGATTTCTGCTACTGAGATAAAAGCGAGGATGCTGGATAAAAATTCGGATGTATCCCGATTACTAGATCGACTAGTCGCCAAGAATTTGATTATTAAAAAGGCCTGCCCAAACGACAGACGCGCTGCTGATGTGAGCATTACAGAAGAGGGTCTTACGCTCTTAAAAACGATTGATAAGCAACAAGCCGATATAGATCATATCTTATCACTGAGTGAAACTGAAGCAAAACAACTGAGTGATCTTCTCGATAAGAGTCGTGGCTCTTAGATCTTTTTCAACTCGTCTTGTACAAACTTCATCAGCTCATGAATGTATTCGCGACTGAAATCAAATTTAATATTAGCTGCTTTATAGATTTCAGGTATTGATCTTAGGTATCCTAACTTCAATGCATTCTGATATCCCTGCAAGCCTTTTGCATTATCAACTCTATAGTTTCGCCAGACAGCAATAGCACCTAATTGCGCCATACCATATTCAATATAATAGAAAGGTACTTCATACAAATGCAATTGCTTTTGCCATAAATAATCCTTTGCCGATTGTAAGCCAGACCAATCCGTTTCGGTATCCGCAAAGCGATCAAAGATTTCATTCCACTTCTCTTTTCTCGTTTCTAAGCTATGGCCTGGATTCTCATATAACCAATGCTGATATTGATCGATGGTGGCAACCCAAGGTAACGTTTCAATAATGTCTTCCAAGTGCTCGCGCTTTGCACGCTTCAACTCTGCTTCATTAGTAAAGAATATATCCCAATGATCCATCGAAATTAATTCCATTGACATAGAAGCAAGCTCTGCTACTTCAGATGGTGTCGACTTAAAATCATTCAAATCTAAATCACGTGTTAGAAAATTATGAATAGCATGACCACCTTCGTGCATGATGGTAACCATATCACGCAAAGTGGAAGTAGCGTTCATGAAAATGAACGGAACACCAATCTCAGCTAAGGGATAATTATATCCACCCGGTGCTTTTCCTTTCCTTGATTCTAAATCAAGGTGACCCATTTCTTTCATGATGGACAAACACTGACCAAGGAACGGATCAAGTCTCTTAAAAACCTCAATGGTCTTATCCGTTAATTCCTTTCCATTGGTAAAAGGTTTTAATGCTTCACGTCCTTCTGCATCAACGGCTTTGTCCCAAGGTCTTAAGTCAGCAACTTTCATTGCAGTCTTTCTCTCCGATGCAAGTTGATTTAACATTGGCACAACTTCGTGTTCGATAGCATCGTGGAAATTAAAACAGTCCTTTGGCGTATAATCAAATCGGCCAAGCGATTTGAACATGTAGTCTCTGAAGTTTTTAAAATCAGCATTTACCGAAACCTTGTGACGAAGGGCAATGAGTGTTGTGAAAAGATTATCCAACACATCTTTATCCTGTAATCTTCTCGATACTATTTTATGGTATATCTCTTCTCTTTTCTTTCTGTCGGGCGACATTAATAGAACAGAAGCTTGCTGAAGCGTTAGCTCCATGTCATCTACTGCTACCATCATTGCACCGTTTAGTTCCGCATACTTTTGCGTTTCGGTATTGATCTCTGTATACAAAGGAACGTTTGCCTCGCGAAAGATTTCGATTTCCTTTTTCAAGCTGCGAATCATGATATCATATCCTTCCAGATGAGCAAGCTCTTTAAGAAAAGATGATGACGCTGCTTTCTTGTTCAATTGATCTGAAACTGGTGCGATCAGCGGTTGAATGTTTTGCACAAAATCCTGATATGCTTTCTTGTACACTTCATTCTCTGTGTAGCATGTCATATTGATGTAACGCCATGCCATGTCTTCTCCAATAATGGATTCGAGCTCACTCCTATCCTGGAACCATTTTTTCAAATCGTAAACCGAATTCATATTTCGCTCCAAGAGATTATCGAAGAAAGGCTTCAATGCCTCCCACGATGAAACGGAAAAATCTTCAGGTAAAAATTTACGGGTTGGTCTTGTGGGAATTTCAAATGCTGCTGCCATGCTTACACGATTTAAAGGATTGCAAAATACTAAAATCCTTCTTATCCGACAGAGAAAATGAACGGCTCTACTTCAATAAATTACCTTCTGCTTTTTGCACACTTCCGAAAGAGAATTTTTGACAGATATCTTTCATCATCTGTGATATCTCTGCAAGACAAAGGTTACCTATACTTCCTTCGTGTGTATGATTCAGTTTAGTGGAATATGTAAATTCTCCTTTTTCGATGGCTTGCCCAACTTGCTTGTAAGCATCACGGAAAGGAATTCCATTGACGACAAGCTTATTTACTTCTTCAACGCTGAATAAGAACTTATACTTTTCGTCCGTTAATATATCATCCTTTACTTCAATATTGCTCAACATCAAATGTGTCATGCGAAGACAATCCTTCAAGCTTTGGATAGCAGGGAAAAGTTTTTCTTTCAGCAACTGCATATCCCGATGATAGCCAGAAGGAAGATTTGCCGTAAGCAAGGCAATATCATTTGGTAACGAAATAATCTGATTAGATCTTCCACGGATTAATTCAAAAACATCCGGGTTCTTTTTATGAGGCATTATGCTGGAGCCTGTTGTTAATTCATCTGGAAAACGAATGAATCCAAAATTCTGATTGAGAAAAAGGCACGCATCCATCGAAAGCTTTGCTAATGTAGCAGCAATATTTGATAATGAACTTGCTACAATACGTTCTGCCTTGCCTCTACCCATTTGAGCATAGACAACATTATAATTCAAATCATCAAATCCCAACAACGTTGTTGTCATCTTTCGATTGAGTGGAAACGATGAACCGTATCCCGCAGCAGATCCTAATGGGTTTTTATTTACGATACGATACGCAGCTTCAAGCGTAATGGTATCATCTACTAAACTTTCCGCGTAAGCGCCAAACCACAAACCAAACGATGATGGCATTGCCAATTGCAAATGGGTGTAGCCTGGTAAAAGGTGATTCTTGTACTTCTCACTTTGCTGAAGGAGAAGCTCAAACAATACCTTTACTGCTTCAACCATTTCTTTAATCTCTGAACGTAGATACAGCTTAACATCAACCAACACCTGATCGTTGCGTGAACGTCCACTATGAATCTTCTTTCCTACATCACCTAACTTCTTTGTCAATTCCAACTCTACCTGAGAATGAATATCCTCAACTCCATCTTCGACTTTAAAATCTCCAGACTCAATTCTCTTGTAAATATTTTTAAGTTCTGCAGAAAGTAATTTTAATTCATCAGCCGCCAACAATCCAATCGACTCCAACATGGTAATATGAGCAAGTGATCCAAGCACGTCAAAACGTGCCAGGTACATATCCATCTCCTGATCTTTACCAACGGTAAACTTCTCTACCTCTAATAATGATGCTTTATCTTTTTGCCAGAGTTTCATTTAGCTAATATTTAAAAATTTCTTAACCGCAAAGAGCGCAGAGAAACGCAGAGTCAATTGTATTTTTTTCTAAAAAAGGCTTCATAATTGATTTACAACAATCAACCTCTTAAGCAAAACTCTCTGCGAACCTCAGCGTCCTCTGCGGTTTGCTTCTATCCTCCTCGCTTCAAATGGACAGAACTTCGTTTTAAACGATTACATTTTCAAGCAACCGAATATACGTATCAATTCCTTTTGCTATCTCATCCACATAAATAAACTCATCGGCAGAATGCGAGCGGGCTGAATCACCAGGGCCAATCTTCACAGATGGAACAGGTATCATTGCCTGATCGGATGTAGTCGGAGAACCATAAGACCTTAGTCCCAAAACATTTGCTGATTTCACCAATGGATGATCAAACGCAATTCCGGATGGCCGCATGCGAAGAGAACGAGGTGTTACCTCACATGTAACATGCTGCTTAATAATTTCTAATGCTTCTTCCAAAGTATATGCATCGGTAACCCGAACATCAACCGTAAACCGACACTCCGATGGAACAACGTTATGCTGGCTCCCAGCATTGATGATGGTTACTGTCATCTTCATTTTTCCGAGCGTTTCAGAAACTTTCGGGTACTGAAATGTTCTGAACCATTCAATATCCGGAAGCGCGACATAAATCGCATTGATACCTTCTTCACGCGCTGCGTGGCCAGGTTTACCTTTCGCAAGACAATCCAATACCATCAAACCTTTTTCTGCTGTTGCGATATCACAAAGTGTCGGTTCACCCACAATAGCAAAGTCAACAGGCGTCAACGCTGACCAAATACTTTCCACTCCACCTGTTCCTGAAATCTCTTCTTCAGCAGTGGCGGCCATCACAATGTTATACTTGAGATCAGTTCGATCGTAATAATGCAAAAATGTGCAGATCAACGAAACCAAGGGACCACCAGCGTCATTGCTTCCTAATCCAAAAAGTTTACCATCAATAATTTCAGGTTTGAATGGATCGCGTGTATATCCAGAATTTGGTTTTACGGTATCATGATGAGAGTTCAGCAGAACCGTAGGCTTCTCCACGCTGAAATATTTATTCTTTACCCACACATT
>Ga0116156_10002664_pt1 | contig 16096 bp, 11 predicted proteins | sample AD_UKC045_MetaG_FD_89891 | JGI IMG/M metagenome (GOLD analysis project Ga0116156, IMG submission 89891) | Active sludge microbial communities of municipal wastewater-treating anaerobic digesters from USA - AD_UKC045_MetaG | ecosystem: Engineered > Bioreactor > Anaerobic > Digestate | place: USA... | reverse complement strand
GCACTTTTACATTTCTGACTATACGTGCAACGTATTGCATGCACTTATCTGGAGATTCAATAATAACTTTACAGTTTTTTTGAATATCATTGCCTTCTTCTTTTAAATCAATCTCTGGAGTAATTCGCTTTAAGCCCTTAACAGCAGCAATTTCTCGTGCAACACCAAAGTGACTGAGCCAATCTGCCCTGTTAGGAGTAATACCAATTTCAAGAATTATATCATTAGAATTGAAATATTCAGCAAAAGTAGCTCCCAGTGGAGCGTCATCGCCCAATATCCAAATACCGCTGTGGTCATCAGAAATCCCGAGTTCCTGTTTGCTGCATACCATTCCATTGGATTCTACACCTCTGATTTTCCTTCGTTCAATAACTAAATCATTGCTTGGAATAACTGCGCCGGGTAAAGCAACTACAACGTTTTGATTGGCATCGCAGTTTGGAGCGCCGCAAATAATAGTATAAACATCATTTGCTACTTCTACTTTTAATACAGACAAATGGTCTGATTTAGGTAATAATTCTCTTTCAAGAATTCTTCCGATATAAAAATTCCTGTATTTTTCTTTAAAATCAATAATATGCTCAACTTCAATTCCATAGCTTTGAATCAAGTCAATTACTTCGCTTGCAGTAAGATTAAAATTAAGCAATTCCTTTAACCAATTATACGAAATTTGCATCTTTTTTTTTAATATTTAGGATAAAATAAAAAACTCATAATTTTTTTTTGCAAATTAAAAAAATTTTTTGAAATATTACTCAATAGTTATTAATTTTCTTTATAAAATTTAACAAAATAAATAATTTATAAAAATTAAAATTTTAAAAATTAAAAAAATGGATAGTTCAAATTTACCAAATTCTGAGAAAAAAGAGGCGTCATCTATTGACAGATATTCTGAAATTTATCATAATTCTCCAATTAGTTTATTCATTCTGGATATTGATTCAAATATTTTAGAAATGAATAAATCTGCTTATAATCTTTTAGAAATAGAAGAAAACTATTTCATTACAAAACCATTTGTAAGATATATAGTTAATGAAAGTTTGGAAACGTATATCTTCTTTCTGAGCAGAATATCCGATGATGGACAAAAAAGTAGTTGTGAAATAAAGGTAAGAAGCGAAAAAGGGAATATTCTTGATGTTTTTTTGGCAGGCAATATTTTTAAATATTCAATTGATAAGAAGCAATTCATCATTTCTGCTATTGATATTACTAAAGTTAAAGAAGAAATGCTGGAATACAACAAAAATTGTTCTTTACTTAATTCAATTATGAATTCAATACCGGATTTGATTTCTTTTAAAGACAGTGAAAATCGTTTTCTTGGCTGTAATAAAGCATTTTCGGAACTTCTCGGAGTTGAAATCAATGACTTAATTGGTAAAAGCGAAAATGAATTTTTTACAGATAAAGAAATGAGTAGCTATAATGAATTGGAAAAATCAATTCTTAGTGAAGGCAAACCCAAAAGAACAATTGAATTAGTATCATATCCCAATGGTAAACAAATTTATCTGGATACTCTGACTTCTCTTTTCTACAATCCAGATGGCAATCAGTTGGGAACGATATCAATTAGCCGTGATTTTACTACTCATTTTCAAATTGAAGATAAGCTCCGAATTAGTGAAGAACGTTTGCAAATAGCTTTAGATGCTGCTTACCTTTCTCTTTGGGATTATTTCGTTGAAACCAATACAATCGTTATTGACCAAAGAATGTGTAAAATTCTTGGTATCAACAAAGATACTTACTCCTTGAATTTTGATGATTTCCTTTTGTTGATTCCAAAAAATGAGCGGGAAGTAGTTAAGAATGAACTTAAAAATCATATTGATGATGTCATTCCTTATTTTGAAACTGAGCATAGAGTATTATCACGCAATGATACCTGGAAATGGGTTAATTCGAGAGGCAAAATAATTATTAGAGATGAAAATAACCGACCAGTTAGAATTACTGGAATTACTTTCGATATTTCTGAAAAGAAACTTATTGAGCAGATTAAAGCCAATAAATTTATTATTAATAAATATCCTTTCGATTTTTATAAATTTATAGAACAGCAAATTCGATTTATTGCCAGAAATATTTTAAATATCAATACTGAACTAATCTTTAATCTTCCACAGAATTTGCCTGCTAAGTTAATTGCCGACAAAGAAAAACTTCAGCAAATTTTACTTTCAGTTTTGCGTTTCTATTCCGCTTATATTGAAGAAGGAGAAATTCTTGTTTATCTCATATCAAATCAATTAGATAATGACAAAATCAATTTAGAATTTCGAATTATAAGCCCTGATTCAAAACTTAAAGTTGAAGAATTATCAAATCTTATGGAAAAACCACAATTTCAGGATTCATTAATTGCAAAAAAATATCAAAATTTTGAACTTCCGATTAACATCGTTAATGTTATAGCTGAAAGTATGGGTTCAAAAATTGGTTACAGCTTAATCAATCAGGCAATTAATCTTTTTTTTACGATTCAGTTCCCGGTTGATAATGACAATCCAATTAGTTTAAAAGAGTATAGTTATTCTCGGGACAAAACAATTCTTATTGTTGATGATTGCAGAACAAACATTGATTTTATGCTTTCAATTTTGAACCAGTATTTTGATAATATCGAAACTTCTTACAACGGGATTGAATGTTTGAAGAAAATTGAAAGTGTAACGAGCCGAAGCAAACAATACGACTTAATCATTATTGATTCAAAAATGCCATATATGGATGCCAAAAAAGTAATTCAAATTATTAGAAATGATTTAAAATTACTGAACCAAAAGTTTTTAATAATGTTAAGTCCTGAAGAATTTGCATATTATAAATCTTTAAGTAACAATGAGTTTGAATTCATTATAGAAAAACCAATTATTCATACTAAGCTTCTTGAAATAATACATTCAATAATAAATTAAAGGAAGAAGTAATGATTTTTACTACTATTAATCCAGCTACAGAAGAGATTCTTGAAAATTATGAAGAAATGTCTGCCTTTTTAGTTGAACAAAAGTTAAAAAAAGCAAATGAAATCTTTCCTGCTTGGAAAAAGACCTCATTTAAAGAACGTTCTCATAAAATGCTTAAAGTAGCAAGCGTTCTTCGGGCTAAAAAGTTGGAATATGCAAAAATAATGGCTCTTGAAATGGGAAAACCACTCGCTCAGGGGATTGGTGAAGTTGAAAAATGTGCTTGGGTTTGCGAATATTATGCTGAAAATGCAGAACAATTCCTGAAAGATAAAACCGTTAAAACTGATTACTACAAAAATTATATAGCTTTTCAACCAATTGGAGCAATCCTTGCAATAATGCCATGGAATTTCCCTTTTTGGCAGGTATTTAGGTTTGCTGCACCTAATTTAATGGCTGGAAACGTTGGAATACTCAAACATTCGCCAAATACTTTCGGCTGTTCCATAAAAATTGAAGAAGCATTTCTTGAAGCAGGTTTCCCTGAAGCTGTTTTCACAAATCTTATTATCCCTGTGGAATCCGTTCCTCAAATTATCGACAGCAATCATATTGCAGCCGTTACTTTGACTGGAAGCACACCTGCCGGCTCTTCTGTTGGAACTAATGCTGGTAAAGCCATAAAAAAAGTCGTTCTTGAGCTTGGCGGAAGCGACCCCTATATTATTTTTAAAGATGCTAACTTAGAAAAAGCAGCCGAACTTTGCGTTACTGCCCGCACTTTGAATAGCGGACAAAGCTGCATTGCTGCTAAACGTTTTGTAGTGGAAAAGCCAGTGTTAGATGAATTTACAAAGATTTTCGTTCAAAAGATGAGCCAGAAAGTTGTTGGTAATCCTCTTGACGAAAAAGTAAATATCGGACCTCAGGCCCGCCGTGATTTACAGCAAAATCTTCACAGACAGGTAGTAGAAAGTGTAAAACTCGGAGCTAAAATTGCTCTTGGTGGCGAGTTGCCAAGCGGTAAAGGATATTTTTATCCGGCTACAGTGCTAACAAACGTAAAAAAAGGTTGTCCAGCTTATGATGAAGAGGTGTTTGGTCCTGTTGCTGCTATTATTTCTGCCGAAGATGAGCAGGAAGCAATTAATATTGCAAATGATACTAAGTTCGGATTAGGTGCTGCTTTATTTACAAAAGATATTGAAAAAGCAGAATACTTAGCAAAAAATGTAATTCAATCGGGAACCTGCTGCGTAAATGATTTTGTAAAATCAGACCCACGTCTGCCGTTCGGAGGTACCAAAGCATCTGGCTATGGACGTGAACTTTCTGAATTTGGTATTTATGAATTTGTAAATATAAAAACTATTGCAATTAATGAATAGCTTAGTGAGAATTTTCTTATACAAAAGTTTAAAACCAGATATCCTACATCTTCGAGATGTAGGATATCTTTATTTATAATTAACAAGTTCTTAGATAACATAGACTTGTGAGATTCTTCACTTCGTTCAGAATGGCAGTATTATATTATTTCATCAACAATTAAATAAAGCACTTACTTAATCAGGGAGGTCGGAATCACAGACAAATTATCAATTAATAATTATTTCAGCTCTTTTCAAATTAATTTAAATTAATTAAAAATTCATAGTATTATTCCAAAAATATTTCGTAATTTTAAGACTTTTTAATTTACGGAAATTGGAAAAATGAGTTTATCAAAATTAAGAAATATTGGAATAGCTGCCCACATAGATGCAGGAAAAACGACTGTTACAGAGCGTATGCTCTATTTCACCGGAACAACAAGGAAATTAGGTGAAGTCCATAACGGTGAAGCAACAATGGATTTTATGAAGCAAGAGCAGGAACGCGGTATCACAATTGCTTCTGCTGCAATAACCTGCCATTGGAAAGAACATACTGTAAACATTATCGATACACCAGGACACGTTGATTTTACGGTTGAAGTAGAACGTTCATTACGCGTTATAGATGGAATGGTTGCCGTTTTTTGTGGAGTTGCCGGTGTGCAGCCACAAAGCGAAACTGTTTGGAATCAGGCAGACAGATATAAGGTACCCAGAATTGCTTTTATCAACAAAATGGATAGAACCGGAGCTGATTTTGAAGAGGCGGTTGAATCAATGGAGAATTTCCTTGATGCAAATCCGGTTCCAATAATTATTCCCATTGGAGCTGAAGAGAATTTTACTGGTATAATTGATGTAATAAAAATGAAGGCATATACTTTCGATGGCGCTGAAATGAACGAAATCGAAATTCCTGCTGATTATGTTGAAAAAGCAAAGAAAGCCCGCTATTTTCTCACTGAAAAACTCTCCGATTTTAATGATGAAGTGATGGAACTCTTCCTTGATGGAAAAGAAGTATCCGATAATTTACTAAAATCTGCAACGAGAGAATCAACACTAAAAATGCTTATTACTCCTGTGATTTGTGGTTCAGCATATAAAAATAAAGGCATTCAAACTCTTTTAGATTCTGTTGTAAATTATCTCCCTTCTCCAACAGATGTAGGCGCAATAGTCGGTTTGGATATTGATGATGCAGAAAAATCCCATAGCCGTGTTCCTTCGCTGCAAGACCCCTTTGCTGCACTTGCATTTAAAATTATTAACGACCCATTTGTTGGACAACAAACATTTATCCGCATTTATTCAGGAGAGCTTACAAGTGGAATGCAGGTTTATAACTCTACAAAAAAGGCAAATGAAAGGATTGGCAGAATCTATAGAATTCATGCTAAAGAAAGAGTAGAAGTTCAATCAGCAGGTCCCGGCGACATCGTTGCTTTGATTGGTTTGAAAAATACAAAAACCGGCGATACGCTATGCGATATGGAAGAGCCATTAATGCTCGAATCAATTTTCATTCCTCCAGCTGTAATTGATTTAAAAGTAACCGTTCCAAATAAAAATGAAGAGAAAAAATTAGGCGAATCACTTCGTAAATTATCAAACGAAGACCCTTCTTTTAAAATTAGATACAATGAAGAAACAAGTGAAACGATTATCTCTGGGATGGGCGAGCTACATCTCGAAATTATTGTTGACCGTTTGAAAACTGAATTTAAAGTAGAAACAAATGTTGGCGCACCTTCTATCGCTTATCACGAAACGATTACAAAGCCAATGGAAGCTGATTTTCGATACGTAAAACAAACTGGAGGAAAAGGTCAGTTTGCTCATACTGTAATCAGATTAGAACCCAATCAGGGTAAGGGCTTTGAATTTACCGATATTATTAAAGGTGGCGCGATTCCAGCAGAGTTTATTCCTTCTGTAAGAAAAGGAATTGAAGCTACATTAGAACGCGGCATTCTTGCCGGCTTTCCTATTGTAGATGTTAAAGTCGTTTTGCTTGACGGAAGTTTTCATGCTGTCGATTCTTCAGATATGGCTTTCCGCACCTGTGCTTCTATTTGCTTTAAAAATGCTTTCAACAAAGCAAATCCTATTTTGCTCGAACCAATGATGAAAATCGAAATAAACACTCCAGACGACTACATCGGTGCTATTACCGGTGATTTCAACAGGAGAAGAGGAAGAATCGAAGCAATGAGACGTTACAGAAAAGGTTCCCAAAAATTAAACGGCTTCGTTCCTCTTAAAGAAATGTTCGGTTATGCTACTGCACTCAGAAGTCTTTCAAGCGGAAGAGCTAATTATTCTATGGAATTTTTCCAATATACTCCCATTAGTGCTGATTTACAGCAAAAAGTATTAAAGGAAATTGCAGATAAGAAAAAAGAAGAAAAGTAGTTTTTTCATTTAATAGTTCATTTTACTCATTTCCCACTTGAAAGCAGAGCTGATAAGTTCTTTATAGCCATACCATCAACAAGTTGATAGTATGGCTTGCTTCAATTCATTTCTCCTAACATAAACCTCTTATTTTATTAATGCTTCAGAATGAAATAATGTTTTACAAATGCACCCAACTATGTATTAAATGAGATTTTGTAAAATATTTTATAAACTCTTAAAATTAAAGAAAAAAGTTCTTTTAAAATGCAAAAAAAAATCGTAATTTTGTAATCTTGACTGCGGACGTGGCGGAATAGGCAGACGCGCTAGACTTAGGATCTAGTGAGGAAACTCGTGGGAGTTCAAGTCTCCCCGTCCGCACATTTTTTTATTAAATGAGGAATATTAAATTGGAAACAAGAATAACTGATTTAGACGGCTTAACTAAGCAATTAGAAATAATGCTAACCAATGACGAACTTGCACCGAAATTCGAGGAAAAATATAAAGAAGCTCAAAAATACGTTGAAATTAAAGGTTTCCGTAAAGGTAAAGTTCCTATGAATATGGTTATTCGTATGTTCGGTAAGATGATTCGAGAAAATTCAATAAATGAAATTGCAAACGATGTTTTCAAACAAGTCAGCGAAGAGCAGAAATTAGTAATTACAAGTGAACCGAATTTGGAAAAAGCTGAATTAACCGATGACGGAGCAAGATTTATTGTGCATTTTGAGTCAACTCCATCTATTCAAATTGGCGAATACCGTGGTATCCAAATATACGAACCAGTCCATATCGTTTCTGAAGAAAGTATTGACTCTGTAGTGGAAGAAATTTCTTTAACAAAAGGTACTTTTGTAGAGGCAGATGAAATAACCGATAAATATTTCGAAGTTAAACTTAGGTTTGATGAATTCGACAAAGAAACTGGCACAATACTAATTGATTCAGATAAAAACCATGAACAAAAGTTCCTCTTATACAATAGAGATATTATCCCAGAATTTCTTGAATCTCTTGTCGGTTTAAAAGTTGATGATTCTTTCGATTTTAATCCACATAATTTTGATGAAAAAGCTGAAGACTCTCCTTTAAAAGTAACAGTGAAAGAAATCCGAAAAATTATTCCTCAGGAATTGACACCAGAATTTATTTCAGAATTCTCAGAAAATAAATTCGATAATCTGCAGGATTTAAGAGACAGTTATAATTTCAGATTCCAGGAGCAGTGGAATGAAAAATCTAAGAATGAAATGCACATGCAATTAAGAGAACATCTCTTAAATGAAAATACATTTGAAGTTCCTTCATATTTAGTTCAAAAAGAAACATACAGGCAATTTGAAGAATTTACAAGACAATATGGGGGCAATGAACAACAATTTAAATATGAACAAGTTGGACATCTTTTTTCCGGAGTAGCTGAAGGTAATGTCAGATGGGCTTATATAGTTGAAAAAATTGCTGAAAATGAAAATATAACCGTTGAGGATTATGATTTTGATGAATACATCACAAAGATGGGCGAAGAAATAGCAAATGACACACAATTATGTGAAAAAATCAGAAAATCTGAAGGAGTGAAACAACTGATTTTAAACCAGAAAGTTATGGATTTCCTACTTGATTTTGCTGTTACTACCGAAATGCCGTTTGAAGATTATATGAAAATGCAGCAAATGAAGCAGGAAGAAATGATGAAGCATATAAAGAACATTCCCCATTCACATCACCACGGTCATGAACACGAACACGACCATGGGCATGAAGAATTCGATAACGTTTATGATGACGAGCTAAATACTTTTGATGAAGATGAAAATTCAGATGAAGATTTTTGGAGTGATGATGATGAAAAAGAAGATATAGAAAAAGATATTAATACTGAAGAAAATATTCAAAAAGATAATTTAGAGGATAAATAATTATGAAAGAAGAAATGCAAAATAGTTATTTAGTCCCGATAGTAATAGAACAAACTGGGCGCGGAGAGCGTTCTTACGATATATATTCCCGCCTTTTAAAAGAACGCATTATTTTTATTGGCGGACCTATTGACGATAATATAGCAAGTTTGGTAATTGCCCAGCTACTTTTCCTTTCGAGTGAAGACCCAAATAAAGAAATTAATATTTATATCAACTCACCCGGTGGAAGTGTTAGCGCTGGTCTTGCGATTTATGATTCGATGCAGTTCGTGAAGCCCGAAGTTGCTACAATTTGCATTGGAATGGCTGCTTCGATGGCTCAGGTCCTTCTTGCTGCAGGCGCTTCCGGAAAAAGATATGCTTTACCCAATTCAAGGATTCTTATGCACCAGCCACTCGGCGGAGCTCAAGGGCAGGCAAGCGATATTGAAATATATACCAAAGAAATGCTGCGAATCAGAGAAACTCTATACGAAATCACTTCTAAGCATACTGGCAAGCAAATTGAACAGATTAGAAAAGATGCCGACAGAGATTATTATATGTCTTCAAAAGAAGCATTGGATTACGGTATTATTGACAAAATTTTAGATAGAAATACTTTTATCGGTAATCCTGAAGTTAATTCAGAGAAAAAAGATTAATTATGACAAAAAACGGAAAATATCCAAATCAAAAAACTTATAGATGCTCATTCTGTGGTAAAAATCAGAATGAAGTCGAACAATTGTACGAAGGATTATCTCTTGGAGTATATATCTGTGATAGTTGCATTAAAAGCATCTATAAGCTTTTAGATGAAAAAAATAGTGATAAGAATAATAAAAAAGATTTTTCCCATAAACTTCTAAAACCTTCTTACATCAAGAAAAAATTAGATGAATATATTATTGGACAGGAGCATAGCAAAAAAGTACTGTCAGTTGCAGTTTACAATCATTACAAAAGAATTTTTGACAGAAATCTAAGAGAAGAATTTAAAGACGTTGAGTTAGAAAAAAGCAATATCTTGCTGCTCGGCCCTACCGGCACCGGAAAAACCTTGCTTGCCCGCACTCTTGCCCGTATCCTTAACGTTCCTTTCGCAATAGCTGACGCAACAACAATTACAGAAGCAGGTTATGTTGGGGACGACGTTGAAACTGTTTTGCTCAGTTTATTGCAAAAAGTAGATTACGACCCGAAGCAAGCTGAATACGGTATTATTTATATTGATGAAATTGATAAAATCGGGCGGAAAAGTGAAAATTCAAGTATCACCAGAGATGTTTCCGGCGAAGGAGTTCAGCAAGCTCTTTTAAAAATATTAGAAGGCACTACAGCCGGTATTCCTCCAAAAGGTGGTCGCAAACATCCAGAACAATCGCTCGTTTACTTGAATACTCATAATATTCTGTTTATTTGTGGTGGCGCTTTTGAAGGAATTGAAGGTATAATTGCAAATAGAATGAGAAAAGCTGCGATTGGATTTACTGCCCAAACCTTTGATAAAATCGAAGATAGAAATGATTTGCTTAATTTGGTTGAGCCGGACGATTTACTCAAATATGGATTTATTCCGGAATTAATTGGCCGTCTTCCAGTACTTGCTGCTCTTGAAGAGCTTTCTGACGAAGCTATGCTTAGTATTTTAGTTTCACCCAAAAATGCAATAGTCAAGCAATTCCAAAAACTATTTGCAATGGAAAATGTGGAATTAGAGTTTGAGCAATTAGCTCTCGAAGAAATTGTAAAAAAAGCGAAAGTCAAAAAGACCGGTGCAAGAGCACTTCGTGCAATCGTTGAAGAAATTTTGCTGCCTCTTATGTTTGAACTACCTGATATGACCGGTTTAGAAAAGTGTATTATAACAGAACAAACTGTTAAAAATGGAGAACCTCTTCTTGTTTTTTCAAAGAAAAGTGTAGCATCGTAAAAAATATTTGGTTTTTATAAAATTTTGTTTTAATTTTGTATTCTGTATATTAAATAGGATATAGGTAAATATTATGTTTGCAGTAGTAGAAATTGGTGGACAACAATTTAATGTTCAAAAGGAACAAATCGTAAGTGTTCCATTGTTAAATGCAGATGCAGGGGATATAGTAAAATTCTCTAATTTGCTTCTTTTATCTGAAAATGACAGTATTAAATATGGAAGTCCATACACTGACGGTTGCGTAGTAGCAAAAGTTTTAGAGCATTGGAAAGATGAAAAAATCCTTGTTTTTCATAAAAAAAGAAGAAAAGGACATCGCAAATTAAATGGTCATCGTCAAAAATATACAAAAATTCAAATCAGCGACATATCTGCTTCCGATATAAATGTAAAAACCGCGGTTGTAGATGACAGCACTCCCGATTATCTTAAAATTGAAAATAACTAATAAGGAGATATAGATATGGCACATAAAAAAGGTGGCGGTTCTACCCGTAACGGACGCGATTCGAATGCACAAAGACGCGGAGTAAAATTATTCGGCGGTCAATTTGCTAAAGCTGGGAATATTATCGTTAGACAATGCGGTACAAGATTCCATCCCGGCAAAAATGTCGGGCTTGGTAATGACTACACTATTTTTGCCCTTATTGATGGCAATGTTAAATTTGAGCACAAAGACAGAAGCAGACTTAAAGTTTCTGTTTATCCAATAAACTAACATTTTAAAACTCTACTTGCAAAGGGACTTGACAAAGTCCCTTTTTTTTATTTATGAAAAATATTGGCATCTTTGGCGGCACTTTCAATCCACCTCATAAATCGCATCTAAGGATTGCAAACTGTTTCATCGAACAGATGAATTTGGATTTATGCTATTTTGTTCCTACTTTTGTTTCTCCTTTTAAAATTAATACAGATCAATCAGAAATTATTGATAAAAAGCATATTTTAAATATGCTTAATTTACTAATACATCAAAATCCTTCCTTAAAAATTTCTAATTATGAAATTGAAAAAGAAGGTATTTCTTATACAATTGAAACTGTCAGGCATTTTAAAGATATTTATCCTAATTCAAACTTATTTCTTCTCATTGGTTTGGATAATTTAGTGAAATTCCATAAATGGAAAGATTACACAGAAATTTTAAAACTTGCAAATCTGACTATTGCACCAAGAATTTTTGATTCAAATAATTTTCTATTTTCTTCTCAAAATAAGCTTCCAAATTCAGAACTATACAAATATAATGATATTGAGTTTTATTATCTTAAAACCGAAGCAATGAATTATTCTTCAAGCGATATAAGAAAAAATATTGCTGAAGGAAAACCAGTAAGTGAAATTTTAACAATGGAAGTAGAAGAATATATTTTGGAAAATAAACTTTATTTAATTAACAATTGACAATTGTTAATTGTTAGTTTTTCTTTATCATTCCGATACGAAGTGAGGAATTTCATTTAAAACTTTCGCAAAGTTGGGAAACTCGTGCAAAAGTAAAAGGAAATAAGTCATGCTATCAACTTGTTGATAGTATGACTAAAAGACGAATGTAATTGTGCTTGCCTAAATGTATCACGTGAAAACTTACTTACTTTTTCAAGATGGATTCTGGCATTTGTCAGATTCCATCTTTATCCTTCGATTCGAAGGTATAAGTCCTTTAAACAATTTTTTCTTTGTTAAAAAATATTCTAATAAAAGTGCGAATGACTGATTTGGGTGAAAACAATGCAAAGCCCATTAAATTAATAATTTTTCCGATTTGACTTTGCTTGTTTTCAGATTCGCCAATTTCAGAAAAAATCCATTTTTTAAATCTCATACCTAATATTTTTGGATTTAAATCCTTCATATATTTCGTATTAGCACTTTCTTTATGAATCCGCCACTGAAACAATTTCTCCGGAATATAAAAGAACGTTCCTTTTCTTGCTGCATAAATCGAAACAACCCAATCAGACCATATTTCAAATTCTTTACTCAATTTTATTGAAGGAACAACATCTGCTCTTATTGCAATATTTGAAAATGAAATAATCGGATTTCGCTCTTTCAGGTATTTCATTGCATCAAATTCTTTTCCAAGTTGCTTTCTGCCAATATATCTTGAATAGGCAAGGTAATCTTGATATTTACTCAAAATATCTTCTTTTTCACCAATTAACTCTAAATCTGAATAAACAAGTGAGCAGTTCTTAAGTTTATTAAAATAAGAAACTTTTTTCTCTAAATTATTTTTATTCCAAATATCGTCTGCATCAAGGAAAGCTGCAATTTCGCCATTTATTTTAGTAAAAGCCAGTTCAAGAGTAGCTTTTAAGTTCTTATTCTCATTATTGCTATGAGTAAATAAAAAGATTTTGTCTGGCAATTTGCTTACATATTTTTTTATTATTTCAATAGAATTATCACGTGAGCCATCGTCAACAATAATAAGTTCCCAATTCGTATAAGTTTGATTTAGAACAGAATCAATTGCTTCAGTAATATATTGGGCATAATTATAGCTTGGTATAATTACTGAAACCAAAGGAGAATTTGAATTTTGATTATTCATTTCAATCACTTACTATTCTATTATATGCTTCTTTGTATTTGTCAAGCGTTTTTTGAATAATTTCCTCAGGAAGAGCTGGTGCTGGCGGCTTTTTATCCCAGTTAATGCTTTCAAGATAATCGCGTAGCACCTGTTTATCAAAGTTAGTTTGCTCTCGGCCGGGCAAGTAGTTTTCTTTTAGCCAAAAACGTGAAGAGTCGGGAGTAAGCACCTCATCAATTATCATTAACTCTTTATTCTCATCTAAACCAAATTCAAATTTAGTATCGGCGAGTATTATTCCACATTGCTCTAATTTTTTTGCTCCAAAGTTATATATTTCAATTGAAATATTTTTGATTTTTTCTGCTAAACTTTCTCCAGTTATACTTTTCATTTGATCGAAGGTAATGTTTTCATCGTGACCTTCATCAGCTTTAGTTGAGGGAGTAAAAATAGGGAAAGGCAATTTTTGGAACTGAAGCATACCAGCAGGCAAAGGAATTTTGCATACAGTTTGACTTTTTTGATATTCTTTCCAGCCGGAGCCGGCAATGTATCCACGAACAATACATTCAACTGGCAGGACTTTGCACTTTTTTACTAGCATAGAACGGTCTTTCAGTTCTGCACTGTATTTCTTCAATTCTTCCGGGTAATGCTCTATATCACTAGTAACCAGATGATTATTTATTATGCGTTTAGTTTGCTCAAACCAAAATGCGGAGATTTGATTTAATATAGTGCCTTTGCCGGGAATTGGCTCGTTCATAATTACATCGAAAGCAGAAATTCTATCGCTTGCTACTATAAGGAGCATATCATTAAATTCATAAATATCGCGGACTTTGCCGGATTTTATTTTCTTAATATTGCCTAAATCTGGTGAATATATTGAGTTCATATTAGTTTAAAAGATTGTGTAAGAAATATTTAGTATATGCAAAAGCTGAGAAATTCAATTGGTAAATAGTTATAATTATTAATGTAATCAAGCCGATAAAAGCAGTTCCACCCAAATAAATTCTGCTTTCTATAACATCAAAGACAACAGCAACAGCCCGCAATATTCTGTATGTTATCCAAAAAGCCAATATAACAAAAATAGCAATTGAAAGCCAAAGAATGTCTGGAAAAATGAATAGTATGCGATACAGAATTATGCTTAAAGGCAAAAGAATAATGAAAGGTGTGCCAGACCAAACAGTTATAATAAAAGTATCTTTGAAAAATATACGATTGCTTACAAATATTGAAAAACCTCGTAAAATTGCAGCAATTATTAAAATTAAAATGAATGAAATAATAGATACAGTTATCATCATCATTTCCGGCATCCAAACTAATTTATAAAACATTTCCTGGCAAAATCCACCGGGTATTAATATTTTATAAAAGTATTGAGCTGTTTCATTTGATTTATAGAAATAAAACAGAGAGGAAAAGAATATACCGAGCGTAAAAGCGATTACAATCGCAAGCAGAAATGATTGAACTGTTGAGATAATACGCTGGTCACGAATGTCAGCATAAAAATTATAAGGACGGAACATTGAGCGGAAAAAGTATTCTCTGAATCGTCTGAAACGATTGATTAAAAATAAAATAATTAAAGAAACCGCAATTCCAATTACAATATACGAAATAGGAGAGGATTCTTTATAGCTTCCTGCGTTTAGAAGCGGTTCTTTTTCACTATTGAAATGTGCCTGCAAAGTAAAGAATGATTTACGCTGAGAGCGGTTCATATCTACTATACCGCTGGTGCATAAATACTGCTCCGGATGATTGAGAATCATTATTGGGGAGTTCAACTCGTAATCATTAAACGACCAAATCACTCCACCAGCTAAATTTAATTCTTTTATAATTGTGTTTATGCTTTGAATATAATAAGCTTGATGTTCAATAGAAAGAGGGTCAGAGTAACCGTTGTTGTTATCTGGAATAACAAGCATACCATAACTAATAAAAATTGGCTTTCCTTTGATTTCTGTTAATTTGTTTAAAATTTGAAATTTTACTTCTGAAAGATTAGGATTTTCTCTGTTTTCTTTAATTCCAATAAAATCTACTCCATCAGTGCTAACATTTTTTGCAGATAAATCAATTTCTTTATAAATAAATTTATCAGAATTTGCTCTGATTAGATTGATTATCAATTTAGAATATGCCTTAAATTCAGGAGAATTTTCAATTATTCCGGAAGAAATTCCCCATGCAATAAGAGATACATTGCTATTAAAAGAAGAAATAATTCTATCAGCAATGTTTCTTAATCTGACAGAAATTTCGTCAGTTTCTAAAATCGAAGAAGGAATACAATTTGCAGGAATATCAATAATAATGAATAATCCATATTTATTGCATAACTCAATCAAATAAGGGTTAGGTGCAAAGTTTTTGACCCGTATTAAATTTGCACCAAGTGATTTGATTAAGACTATGTCTTGTTCTAACTGCTTTTTCATTTGTTCATAACTTGAAATATTGCAGTTTTCGTAATATTCTATTCCTTTCATAACAAAGGGGGTTCCATTAAGAAAAAAAGAATATTGATTATCGTCTTTATTTATTGTTAAATTAATAAAAGCAATAGATTTAGAATATTCATCAATAATTGCGCCATTCTTCTTGATTTTTACAACAAGTTCATAAAGGTATGGATTTGAAGGGGACCAAAGCGTAGGAGAGCTAATACGCATATCAATACTTTGTTGAATAGTGCGCTCTGCCTGGTATTGAAAAGCTATTTGATTTGACTGAACAACTGTTGCATTTGTTTGTTTATCTACTATGATTGCTTCTACTGAATATTGAGCTTTTCCAGTGCCGGCACTTGAAGTATCATTTTTTTGTGGCTTAACTTCTGATTGTTCAGCTTCTGCAGAAGAAATCTTTACCTTTGTGTTAATTAAGCAATTATTTACATCGCCAATAAATTTATTGGTATAATCTACGCTGTTTACCCAAACATTAGAAGTACCTATAAG
>Ga0116156_10002663_pt1 | contig 16098 bp, 16 predicted proteins | sample AD_UKC045_MetaG_FD_89891 | JGI IMG/M metagenome (GOLD analysis project Ga0116156, IMG submission 89891) | Active sludge microbial communities of municipal wastewater-treating anaerobic digesters from USA - AD_UKC045_MetaG | ecosystem: Engineered > Bioreactor > Anaerobic > Digestate | place: USA... | reverse complement strand
TTTCGAGTAGATCATAGAGAATAATATATTCACCATGCTCTCCACGATCTACTCGAAAGCCGACCCCGCGACGACGGAAGCCATGAAGGCAAGCTCGGACAAGCACGACCGGAACATGGAAACGCTCGAGAACATCATCGCCCACAACAACGCGATCATCACCTACAACAGGTACCTGCTGGTTGCGATCCTGTTCATCGTGATGTTCCAGTGCCTCCTCCTTTATATAATACTCATACGGCAGACACACCGGGTCTCGGGCCCGATTTACGTCATCTCCAACTTCATGAGGGACATCATCGAGGGCAGGGACCCGAAGCTCAGGCCCCTCCGCGACAAGGACGAATTGAAGGACTTCTACGAGCTCTTCAAGGAGATGGTAGCGGCAGTCCGGAAATCCGGGAAACAATAGCAGGCACGGTTCACAATGCAGGAACAGGTCAGTATCATTATCGAGAAAGCGCGGGACCTTGCCGGGGCAATCAGGGAGCACGAGATCACGAAACGCTATAATGAATGCCGCGCCGACATGAACGGGGACCGGAAGGCACGGGACCTTCATTCACGCCTTGTCGCCATGGGGAGGGAGATCAACGAGAAGATCGCCCGCGGCGAGACGATCGGCCCCGAGCCCTCCTCCGAGCATGAGTTTATGCGGCAGGAGCTGGAAAACAACCGGCTGGTGAAGGATTACATCCAGAGCCAGAAGGAATACCTCGATTTGCTTAAATCGGTGATAGAGCGGATCAAGAACCCTTCCGCCCGAGAGTGATGATGGTCGCCCCCCAGTTCGCCCCTTCGTTCCTGAATGATACAACGTCGGGGTGTGAAGCCAGGATATCGCAGGCCTCCCGTTTTTTTGCAGATTTCCCCTTTCCGTGAACCAGCCTGACCGTCGAGAGTCCCTTTTGCGTTGCCTGGCGAATAAACTCCCTGACTACCGCAGCCGTCTCGCGCGGCTCGAAAAAGTGGAGATCGCACTCGTATCCGAAGTCGATGTCAGCGTACTCTCCCGCTCCGCCGTTCTCGTCCCGCTCATCCATGTCCCTTCCGTATCATACCGGTCCCGGCCAGTCAAGCCTATTGGCACAATATTTTTTTATTATTCACCGTTTTTTTTTCACGCACGGCCCGTTCCGTTCGTTGTAGCGGTATAACAACATTCAAGGAGATACAGTATGCAAAACTACGACATCGTAACCATCGAGGGGCGCGCGACGCAGGATCCGGCGCTGAAAAAGACGAAAACGGGAAAGAGCGTATGCGGCTTCTCGCTGGCGGTCAACCACTACTCGAAAGACGATTCCGAGCCGAAGGTATCGTTCATCGACGTGGAAGCATGGGACAAGCTCGCCGAGATATGCGCCGGCAACGTCTCCAAGGGACGGCGGCTCATGGTTGTGGGCTCCCTCCGGCAGGACCGGTGGGAGAACGCCGAGGGCAAAAAGCAGTCCCGCATCAAGATCGTGGGCAAGGAGGTACGCTTTCTCGAGACGCTGAAGAAGCCGGAAGGAGAGAAGGAGAGGAAATCCGCCTGAACCGCCTCGCCGGGATGCCGCGTGCGGCATCCCGGGCCGTCCCGGCTTTTACCGTATCGCCGCTTCTATGCCGTTCACCAGCTTCGCTACAAAATCATTGATATCGCCGATCCTGCTCAATGGTATCCTGAATCCGATAGCGCCCTCGTGCCCTCCGCCGTCCGTGATTGAAAACAGCTCGAGCACCGTGCGTACGTCGAACGTCTTGAACCCCTGCCCGCGGCGGAGCCGGAACTGGACCAGGCCCGACTGCGAGGAATCGTCGTACGCGACCAGGCCGAGCCGCCCGCTTTCCTCGGCAAGGTGGTCCGCGATGGAACGGGAAACGGACACGATCGTATCGTTGTCGAACTCCGTCGCCAGCCGTTCCATGTCCGCGCCGTCAAGGACCACGTAGGCGATCGAGTCCGAGAACTTCTTCCTGTCCATGAAATAGCGGTGGCACCGCTCTTCTCCCGTGGAGAGGCGCTGGATCTCCCGGAACACCTCGTCCTTGTTCATCAGGTTCGATTCCTGCGTGGTCGACCGCACCAGGAGCGCGTTGTACAGGTTGCTGAAAATATCGTAGTACCGCTTCTGGCGCCTGGACTTGATGTACAGTCCCATGTTCGTATCGCCCACGATCCCTGTCAGAATTGAAAGCACGACATTGCGGGAAAGAAGGTGGTTGATGTTGTAGCGCTGTATCAGCTCTTCGCGTTTCGCCAGCTTGAGGGCGACATGGCCAACAAGCTCTGCGGACGACGTCGCCTCCGTCACCAGGCGATACCCCTCGTCGCCGATGTACTGGCTGTCCGCGCCCAGGTGATGATCGACTTCAATTTTCAGAATTCCGGGATTGGCCAGAAGCGCCTCCATCTGCGGGGTCGCATCGATCATGGAGGGTTTCGGCGTATCACACACGACAATCACGTCGACGTCCTCGGTATTGATGTTCGTGGACGCCGAGCATCCGATCGCATTATGGCTGCAAATATTGAGGAGGTACTGGAAATGCTCGTGCACGTTGTCGGTGATGTGAACATGAGCCTTTTTCGAAAACTTGCCCACGATCAGGGCGAACGCGACCATGGAGCCGATGCAGTCCTCGTCCGGGTTCCTGTGACCGAGAAAGAGGAAAAAATTCTTTTCCTGGAACGCACGGATAATATTGTCAACGATCATGTTTTTTTCGTGGATGGTTTCGATGGCCTGCTTGTTCATGTCAACCGGCTCCTTCACACATTATTTCGAGCCCGCACATACTGTCCTGTTCCTGCCGCTTTCCTTGGCCTGGTACAGGGCCCTGTCTGCTGCCTGCTTGAGCGAAGGCATGTCGCCTCCGTGATCCGGAAACGCGGCCACGCCCATGCTCAGCGTGATCCCCTTGACCGTGCCCGGAAGCTCTTTCAAAATATCGATCGACGCCACCTCCGCCCTTGCCCGCTCGGCCGTCTCCATGGCGGCAGCGGATGGCAGCCCGGGCATGAGGATCGTGAACTCGTCTCCGCCGAAGCGTGCCAGAATATCGCTCTCCCGGAGCAGGCGGTTGAACACGCGGACGACCTCCACGATGCACCGGTCCCCCGTTTCATGCCCGTACTGCTCGTTGATGTCCCTGAAAAAGTCCAGGTCTACCATGATGACCGAGAGCGGGTTGCCGGTGTTACGCGCCCGCTCGAGATGGCCGGGCATGGCCTCGTCCAGGAAGCGCCGGTTGTAAGCGCCTGTAAGCTCGTCCGTGATGGCGCGCCGCCGCGCGGCCTCGCCCCAGTGTACCATGTCAGACAGGAATTCGCCCGTGTCCCGGAGACGCTGCGCCGTTATGTTCAGCATGCGGAACATGATCTTGGTGGCTATGCCGGGATGCTCTTCGATGATTCGGTAAAAGTCCTTTTCGTGCAGGCCGATCAGCACGCTCTCTTCCGCGGCGGCGCAGGTGGCCGAGCGGCGCGCGTTCTCGAATATGGACATCTCCCCGAAAAAATTTCCTTCGCGGAACCGGGCGATCTCCCGGTCGTTCCCGTCGGGCAGGCGGATCGATGTGGCCACCGAGCCGCTCCGCACGATGAACATCTCGCTGCCTTCGTCGCCCTCGCGAAACAGCACCTCGCCCGCGCCTATCCGCCGCGATTTAAAGAGAGCGCCTATCAGTTCTATCTCCCGCGGGCCGAGGAGCGAAAATATCTCCACATGCCCCAGGAATTCGACCGGGTTTTCCATATGTGCCGCCTTCGTCATACGATCTGTTCTCCGGCTGTTACCCGGTCACCACCGCCGTCGCGGGCCGCGAACATTCTCTTGAAGCTGAGCTCGACAAGCTCCTTCGCGTCCCGGGAATCATCGGGATACATCGCCACACCGGCGCTCCCCGTGATCCGGACTTCGTTCCCGCCGGTAATGGGGGTGAAATCAAGGCCGCGCAGCAGGAGAAGCATCTCTTCGGCGTGCTGCTGTGCCGTCCGTGCGTTGGCCCCGGGAAAGATAATGGCGAACTCGTCCCCCCGGTACCTGACCGCAACATCCCCGCTGCGGATCTGCGACGAGATGCTGAAGGCCATGAGTTTCAGGGCGCGGTCACCCGCCTCGTGCCCGTACGCGTCGTTGATCGCCTTGAAGTTGTCCGGCTTGACCATGATGACCGCCGCCGTCGGGCCGTATTCGGCCAACCGGGCGGGGAGCTCCTCGTTCAGGAAGGTGCGGTTATATAAGCCGGTAAGCTTGTCGTAATAGAGCTGGCGTTTCAGGTCACCGACCCACTGCGACTTCTCCGATATAAGCCGGTTGGTGGACCGGATCCTGCCGGCGATGGTCGCGAGGAGCTCGTGCAGGATCTGGGCCGAGAGCTCCGGGTGGACTCCCAGCACGTCCTGGAACCGGGTGCCTCTCCCGGGGAAAATCAGTATGACGGCGTCTGTCTCCGCGACCGCCGTCGCGGGCATCACCCGTCCCTCGAGCAGGTCCATCTCCCCGAAACTTTCCCCGGGTATGAACTGCGCTATGTTCATGGTCTCGTTGTCCGCGGTCTGCCTGGTGATGAGGACCTCCCCCTCACTGACGACGTAGAGCCCCTCGCCGTAGCTTCCCTCGCGGAATATCACGTCCCCCTTTTTGAAGGAATAGAGACCGCTGTTGCGTGCCACCACTTCCAGGCCGCTCTCCTTCAGGTTCGAGAAGAGCGCAACCTTTTTCAGGAGGTCAATTTTGGAATTGAGCTGATTCGTTTCCGTCATGATGCGTATCGTCCTTACCGGCCGTCCTAGCGGAGCTGGCGGTTCATCATTTCCATGTAGCCCTTCAGCGAAGCCAGCATGGCCCGGTCGAAATAGAGCGTCACCCTGTTGTTCAGCTCAAGGGCCTCCATGTAGTCTGTCATGTCGTCGTACATCCGGTTCATCACGAACAGCCAGATGTGCCGGCGCTGGAGGATCAGCCCCTTCATCACCTGCTGAATGGGGATGCCCATGTCAAAGCGCTCCCTCCCCATCCTGATGTAGCGCTCCTCGATTTTCTGCTTGGAAAACTCGCGGGAAATCCACTGTGACAGGTCCTTGTACATCATCTTGCTCGCGTTATAAATCTCGTCATGGTCCGCCCGGCGATATGCCGTCGTCTCCGGGTGTTTCAGAAGGTCGTTCATGAATATCTCGGTGAGCGACTCGTGGTTCTCCTCGATCAACTGGACGAACCTGTTTGAAAGCAGGTTTTTTGCCCGCACCATCGGCTTTTTCATCTATCTGTTCCTCCCTTAATTTTCAAGTATCATGATCTCGACGCGGCGGTTGCGCCTGCGCCCCTCTTCGGTCGCGTTATCGCCGACCGGCTCTCCCGAGCCCATCCCGCGGGTCATGACCCGCGTCTTTCCGATCCCGCCCGTTCCGACCAGGAAGTCCCCCACGGCCTGGGCGCGCCGCACCGACAGCTTCCTCGATGTCTCCTCGTCGCCTATCCGCGCGGTGTGGCCGGTCACCAGGAAATCGCGGCCCGGAAATTTCCGGAGGATCGACGCAATTCGCGCCAGCTTCGACTTTTCAGCATCGGTAAGCTCAGGGGAATTGGGCGGAAACTGCACGTTCTCCAACACTATCGATACGCCGTTCCGGTCCTTTTTGACCGTTACGTCGTCAAGTTTTTCCTCTTTTAATTTATTGTTCAGCTCGTCGGCAACACTGTCCCTGTCAAGCGGCTGCGACCGTATCAGGCTGCCGCGCGCGGTCCCCCGGTACTCCACGTTAGAACCATTGTTTAGGAAAAATATAAAATCAAACTCTTCCTCGTACGAGTGCATCGTGCCGGCGGCGATATCCCAGTACCAGGTCTGGACGGATGTGCCCGTTATCTTGTCGGGCATGGGCCGCGATGACGGCGCGGCCGCCGGAACGCGGTGGAAGGTGTTGTACTCGATCATGAGTACGGCCGTGTTCACCCCCTCCCGCACCTCGTTCCTCAGATACGAGTACTGGACCCTTACCGGGAAATGGAGCGGCCGCTCCACTCCGTAACCGCGGCGCAGGTCATGGACCTCTTCGGCTGCAGCCGACCAGGCGTCACCGGGCCGTACCGCTCCCGTCGGGAAAAGCGGCACGTTTCTCACTACCGGCATGAAATAGCCCTGATCGATGGTAAAGGCCCCCCTCTCGTCGCGCCAGAATACGGAATGGTAGTCTTCTTTCAGGAAAAAAGCCTCGTACCGGCCCTGTATCCTCTCCGACATGCGGAAAAAGCAGTCGAGCCTTCCGGAACCGTTTTTTACTTCGGCCGTATCGACCGATATCTTGTTGAGTATGTCAGAGGAATGCGAGCGGGTGCCGTTTATGAAGACATCCTCGCTGATCTCCGTGACGATCCGGTATTTTTCGCCGGGCGCGTACCGGTACTTGAGGCGCGTCCCCCCACCCCCGTCGTCCGCTTCAAGGTGCGGCGCGGCAGCCGCCAGGAGAGCCGCAAGGGCCATGTGTGCAATTTTCACCGCTATCCCTCCATTGCCGGTATGGCGCGTCGCAAGGATCAACTTACACCGGAATCGTCGCTCCCGTCCATCGAAAATTTATCATTCCCTTTCGCCAGCATCGACCTGTCGACCTTCAGGTCGCCGCCACACGAAGGGCATTTTTCCACGACGTCGCGCACCGGATAATCGTTCCCGCAGTAGGGGCATTTCTTGAGCAGCATCCTCACCTGGAAGTCCTCGAACAGGTAGTAGCGGCGGTTATCGCGCGTGCGCTCGGCCGCGATCCCCTCCCGTACAAGCGCCGCGACCTGGAAGCCGACCGCGTCTGAAGACCCCAGGGAGCCGGTGATGGCCTCGTCGGTCAGCTCGCCGTTGTTTATCTTCGCGAGGCGCAGCAGCTCATTCCGGATGCCGGCTGGGCTGAAGCGCAACCCGCGCCGGAACAGAATAATGCCGGCAACCATGAGCGCCAAGCCGCTCCCTCCCAGGATGCCGCCCGCAGCGAGACGCGACGCGATCCCGTACGATCCGATAAGAAAGACTGCGCCGAGCCCCGCCGACACGAGGCCAAGAACTGAAAGCATCGCGCCTGAAATAATCTGGAGTGTCATGATATATGCTCCTTGCAAATTGCCCGTTTGAGAGCGCGGTCACGCGACCTCGCTTCCTTACGGGGCTTCATTTCCACTGGGCCTTGGTCGTCCGGTTCAACTCGTCGCCCATGCCGGTGAAAAACTTCTCGATGTTCACGTCCGTGAACACTTTGTCCGTGTACTCGCTGAACGACGTGGAGAATTCAAGCGGGTGCAGGTTGAAAAACTTAACGTCGATCTTCGGGCTGAGCTCGGTAATCCGCTCCGCCAGCTTCCTGGTGAACTCGGGCACATCAATATCAAGCTTCGGGAGCGGGTACCGGTCTTCAGAGGCCTTCACCGATTCCACGCTTTTAGTGAACTCTGCGACGCCCGCGCCTATCCCCTTGATCAGGGCAAGCACGGAGACCGACCCGCTGATACCTTTCAGGAGATTGGCGTGCACGCTGTTCAGCTCGCCCACCTCGCCCAGGCTCCCCGTCACGTCGGGGCGGTCCCCAGCAAAACGCTCGCCGCAGTAGTAACAGAAGAAGCGGTTTGACCTGTTCTCCGACTTGCACCGCGGGCAGGCGGCCGGCGCGCCGGCCTTCACGGACTTTGCTATAAAGCCTTCGCTTCCCTTCAGCTCGTTCAACGCGCTCACGAACGCGGCCTTCCTGATGAGATCGTCGCGGTTGATTTTAGGCGCTCTATCTTTTCCGTGGCCAGCGAGAGTCCGGTCTGGGCGGTGTTCCATTTTTCCATGATTTCCTTCTCTTCGCCGCGGTACTTCACGGTGGCATCGTCCCATTTTTTCCGCACGCTCTCCACGTGGACCAGGAGATTGTCCCGGTTTTCAATCAGCTCTTCTTTCTTCTTCTGGATCTTTCTCATTTTTAAAAAATTGGTGACGAACCCGAGGCCCGTGTCCAGCTCGTCGATGGTACTGTTGTATTCGCCGATCTCCTTTTCAAGCACATCGATTTTCGCTTTGAGATTTTCCTCTTCACGGTCCAGGTCCGCGTTCCTGTCTTTCACGCGCTTGAAATAGTTCAGCCGCCCGTTATTGGCCGCTATCAGCTCCTTGTCCAGGTCCGCCCTCTTCTGCTCCAGAGCCCGCAGATTTTTCTCGAACGACGCCCCCTCTTCCTTCAGCTTTTTCTCATACAGGGCCGCCACCTCACCGGGGAACTGCTTCGGATCATCAAAAATTTTCTTCTGCAGAAACTCGAGCTCCGCACGGCGGATCGTGTTGACATTGCTGAAATTATTGTTGAAATATATCTGTATCTCATCGAGCTTTTTCTGTATCTCGTCGAGGCTTTTCTTCGTGTTATTCAGGAAATCGAGCATACCCTTGAGATTGCCCATCGGATCACCCCCTCTTCTCTGTAATTCCCCGGATCCCCTTCGTCCTGACACGGAGCCTGTGCTCCAGGGCCCAGAGCGCATTTCTCAGCGCAGGCTTCCGGTCCCACACCCGCTCGATCTCCGCAAACGACCCGGCATTCTCCCAGTAGAGCGGGCAGGCGCCGCCGCACATCGTCTCGTACTCGCACCCCCTGCAAACGGGAGGCACGTAGCGGCGCTCACGCCAGTAGAGCGCCTGGTCCGACTCCCACACGTACCTGAACGAATGCTTTACAAGGCTCCCCACCCCGCGGTCGAAGCTCGAGCAGGGAAGCACCTCGCCCGCCGGGTTGACCGAAAGAAGCCCCGAAACGCAGGCGCACGACTTTGACCCCAGGTTCCGGTCCACCGGGTTGAAAAGGCAGTAGGGCGTGGGCGAGTACCAAACGAGCTTGATTCCCAGCACCTCGCAATGGTCGATGAGCGGGTTGATGATCTCCCCGATCGTCGAATAGCCGATCCTGATATTGTCGTTGTCCCGGGCTATGCCGGTCGCAATTATCATGTTCATCGAAAGGTAGGGAAACCCGAACCGCTCCTTCACGAAGGATGCCAGCGCGACCAGGTGCCCGCGGTTCTTCATGCAGATGGTCGTATTGGTATGCGTGTAAATCCCGCCCTTCGAAAGGTTTTCTATGCCGCGCAGCGTCTTTTCGTGGGAGCCCCGGTTGCCGGTCACGGCGTCGTGGATGTCCGCGCGGTGCGACTCCAGGCTCACCTGCGCGGAATCCAGCCCGGCGCCGGCAAGGTCCGCGACGAAGGCAGGGTCGGCGCAGCGGATGCCGTTGGTAATCAGGTTCGTCCTCATGCCGAGCTCCGACGCATGCCGTATCATCGCGGGAAGATCGTCGCGGAGCGTCGGCTCTCCCCCGGTGAAGGAGATGGTCGGCACCTGGGCCTCGCAGCATATTTTGTCGATGACCAGCCGTATCTCGTCAAGCGTCATCTCCCGCATGTCCGCTCCCCGGTATGGGCTCGAGGCATAACAGAAGTCGCAGCGGTTCTGGCACCGGTACGTAACTGCAATCTCGGAAAGCACCGGGAACACGACGCTTGCCGGGTCAAAATCGATGGTCGAGATCAGCGGGGCCTGCGCGTACTCCTCGTTCATGATCGCGTTGATGCTCTGCAGCAGGCCTTCCATGTCTTTTCTGATCACGGCCTCGGGAACGCCATAACGCGCGGCCATCCTCCCGGCCGTCTCATCCGGCGTCCGTCCCTCCGTGTACAGGGAATCAAGGATGGCATAGGCCGTCTCGTTCAGGTGCTGCAGCTTGTTGGGCCGGATGATGAGGAGACGGTCGGCGCCGCGGAGGTACACCACGTCGCGCGTGGACCGGATGAAGGATTGGATGTCCTGAATCGCGGCTCTCATGGGAACACCTAGAAGCTCGACACGCAGGCCGAGTGGCATGCCGAATGGCACGCGGAGTGGCACACGCATGCCGAGTGGCACGCGGAGTGACAGGCCGAGTGGACGCACGCCGAATGGCACGCGGAATGGCAGGCCGAGTGGCAGGCGTCATAGCTGAACGCGCTGACGTTCTGTGCCGCGACGGCGGCGGCCTGAGCCGCCGATTTCAGGTCCGGGGGCCGGAACAGGTTTTCCATCTTCTCGACAATCGCGCTGGACATCCCTTCGACCTTCTCTACGATGCCGTCCGAAAAATCCCGTATGCCCTCGGCCACGGAGCCGGTTTTGTCGGTGATCTTCTCGAAGAACGCGGTGCTCTCCCCTTTCATGGTGTCGTTCGCCGCCTTCTCCATGAAGGGGGCGGATTTCGTGCCGAAGCCGTCATGCATGACGATCCAGGGAAGGTGCGCGTCGAAATACCGTCGCTGTTGCTGGTAGTCGGGCTCCTTCTCGAACTCGTCCCAGTGCCGGTCAATCCTGTCCGCGTAGGCCTTCGCCGTCTTGTCAATGTCCGCTTTCCACACCTTGCCCTGGAGGGAGCGCGAGATCGACCTGAGTATAGCCGGCACGGCCTGTTTTGGCAGGGACCCGTCCTGAGCGATCGACCTGAGGAACATGATCTCGTAAGGTGCAAGGCCGGACTTGTCGGCGGTGACCTCCTCCTCGAGGTTCGCGTCGACGAGCGCTTTAATAATGCCGCTCTTCACTTCGCCGGTAACGGTAATCGCGTTTTCCCCCGCGTCGTAGTCGTCGATCATGAAACGCGCGCCGTCCGCCGCGACAATCTCGTGGCACCGTTCCCGGTACGACGCCGCCGCATCAGCGGGGAGCGCCGCGGCCAGCACGAGAGAGCCGCGTGTCCCTTCGGCAAGGCTCTCGACGATGAATGCGTTAATCTTCGCCGCCGGGTCGGCGGCATCAAAGCCCTCTTTCAGCACCGATAGTATCCTGACCGGCTGCTTCACCGGCTCCCTGACCGCCTCTGCCTTGAGTATCCTGACCTGCAGGGGATTCCGGTTCAATATGTCCAGGAAGCCCCGGTTGAAGAGGCTCATGACCATGAGGTTTATCGCGGTTGATGGCTTGTTCAGGAACACGGCTGTTTCGACCGGATCCAGGTTGTCCACGGTTTCAGCGGTCTTGAAGGTCTCGATCTGAATCTCCGGCTTGATATATTCCGGCTTCTTCTCGAAGAAACGTGTCCTGACAGCCGGGTGGATCGCCGCGATCCTGGCAAGCAGGTAGACGATGCCGGAGATGACGTAATAGGCGAGCCTGAACGGTACGATGACGCAGTTGAGGCTGAAAATCAGGCCAGCGGTGAAGTTAAACATCCGCTTCCCTTTCGGAAAAAATACCTTGCTGAAAAGGTCCACTTTCGACGCCCGGCCGACCAGGTAAAGCGGCAGCCCGATGACCGCCATCTCGGCGCCGAGCAGGAAGAAGTTGAGAAAATAGCTTGAGATCAGGATCGAGACCAGCAGCCCGAGCAGGTCAACGGCGAAGACACGGTCCCAGCGCGACAGGGAAAGGCTGAACAGGTCGCCAACCAGGATCTTGAGCTTCTGCCAGTTGCCGATCTTCACCCGCGACGGGTCCAGCGTGATCCGCATCATCGCAGGGGGAAGCGCCTTCCGTCCCGCTGATCCTGTCCGCGACGACAGGTACAGGAACGGATAATATTTCTTCTCCGCGGTCCCTTCGAGGTAATACTCCCCGGTGTTTTCCTGCCTGATCTGGACTTTCCAGTTTTTATACGCCTGTTTAGCATCATGATCGACGCCGAGCGGAAGGCCGCTCGTGTCCGGCGACGATGCTCCCGCGGCCTTTTCCTGCAGCTGAATCGCGGCGACGAAACGGGTCTCTTCCGGGACCCTGGCCAGTGCGAGCCCGGGCCACGCGTAGCCGGCACGGAAGCGGCCTTCATAGAGCCGGGAGTCCAGGTCGAGCTCCACGTAGCGCTGCAGCGTGAACGATACCCTGACCCGGTCTCCCTCCTCGGTTTTTTTTCCGAGCAGGAGGTCATACGCCCCTTCCTCCACCCGGCCGTCCTTCGTGACGGAAGGCCGCGCCCTGGCGCGGATCTCATCGCCGTTAACGGTCACCTTAAGCGCGGCGTCAATACCGGAAAACATGTCACGGGGACCGTACCGAAACAGCGCACGGAACACGTTCCTGCCGCCCCGTTCGTTGATATGCAGATCGAAGGAGGACAGCTCGAGGACAGTGGCGTTATTATCCCCCACCGGCCTCAACATTACCATGGCATCGCCCCGGTCGATCCGGTAGTCCCCTTCCTCGACCAGATCACCAGCCCTGAATTCGTCCAGGGTGTAATCGCCCCCCTGCGCGCCGATCTCCAGGTATTTCGCAGGGACATAGAAGGAAATCGATTCCTTCTCGTTCGCGGACAGGCCGGTCTTCTCGGCATGGATGGAGAGATAATTCTTTCCCTTCCATTGCGACGGGTAATAGACCCAGCGCTGGTGGCTTTCCTTCGATTCCTTATCTTCGATAAATCCGGTCGGTCCCACCACCGCGGGCGTGATCATTTCAGGCCGGTTGTAACGTGCGGCAATCTCAATGGGAAGCATGATCTGGACGGTCTGCTTCCCTATCGGGAGGCTCCACTGCACCGGGGACCACCAGAATTTGCCGTACACGATGCCGTTGTTCTCGGTCCTGTCGAGGAGCGGCTTCTCGACGAGGTAGCGCATGCTCACCGTGTACCTGCCGCCCGTCTGCGTGGTAAGGTTGAACACCGCGGAATAGAACCCGTTCCCCAGGCTCTCCATGGTCACGCCGAACCGCTTGCCACCGGAGGTCCCGAAGCTCTCGATGAACGTCATCGGCTCGATGAACTGTCCGATGGTCCGTATCCTGTCGCGGGACTCGAGCTCGGTAAAGGTTATCTCGTACAGGATCTCACACTTTCCTTCCTTGAGGATCGTCACATGATACGCTGTCGCGTCTATCGTCACCGGCGCGGCGAAAACAAGTGATGCCGGCATGAGAACGAGGAAAAGGAGAAGCGCGGAAAGGTGTCTTGGTATCGATCTGACGTTCATACGATTTCCCTGACGTGTGTTTTTCTGGCAGTGCCCCGACAGTCTGCTGTCATGACACAGGCCGGGCGGGAGGCCGCAGGATATCCCGATAGTCATTCAATAGTCATGTTGCGCAACTCCATCCCGGTAGTTTCGCAACGGATCGAAACCGCGGGAAACCCGCGATATCTCACATTCGCTCCGCGAATGTGCCGGCATCCCTGCAGGCAATTAAGTTGTTTTGCAACAACTCAAATTATCACAACGAGGGTTATTAATCAATACATTTTTTAAAGAGTTTTAGTCGTGAATGACGGGGGTTATCTGCAATGATGAACGCAGGTTCGATTATCATTCACCGGAAGCCGGGTCGGCCGCATCGGTAGCTTTCCCGGCGGCCTTCTCACCGTTTTCCAGGGCCTTGCGCTCCCGGGCCTTTTTCAACCGGTACCGTTTGATCCAGAAAATAACGGTCGCGCAGAGAATAAGCCCGCCCATGACCAGCAGCTCGTATTTCTTGATATCATCCAGTATGGCTTCCAGCACCTGGCCGAAGAAGTAGCCCAGGACGCCGAGAGTCACGGCCCAAATCGCCGCGCTTATAATATTCAGAAATATGAATTTCCTTATTGAAACATTGCTCAACCCGATGGCAAAAGGCGCCGGTGTGCGAAGTCCGTAGAGGAATCTGAAAATGAGTATGAACCAGGTGTTATGCCGGTCCATGAGCTTTCTGAACCTGGTAATACGCGGCTCCCAGCTCTTGAACCGCGCGAGAAGCGCCTGCCCCTTGTACCGGCCGATGAAAAAATAGAGCTGGTCCCCGAAGAGACTCCCGAAAAACGCGGCCGTTATCACAAGGGGAAGCTCAAGATACCCTTCGTACGCGGCGAAGCCGGCCACGATAAGGATCGTTTCTCCTTCCAGGAAGGTCCCTATGATCACTGCCAGGTAGCCGTAATCCATTATCAGCTGTTCAAAATTCATTTCACGATGATCCCCGGCTTCGCACTCCCCCGAACGTGTCCGATTATGGCGGCCGCGTCAGCACCGGCCGCCCGAAGTCCATCTACCAGCTCGGCCGCGGCCCGTTCCCCGATGGCTATGAGGAGACCGCCTGATGTCTGCGGATCAAACAGGACGTCACGCGTCTCCTGGCTGACCGCTTGGCCGAACTCGCAGATTCCGCCCGCAAAATCTCTGTTCCGGTACATGCCGCCGGGGATAAACCCGCTGGCCGCCGCCTCGCGGGCTCCGGGAAGCACCGGCACGCTGCCGGCATCCATGATAAGCTGCAGGCTGTTGCCGCCGAGCATCTCGCGCGCGTGCCCGATCAGCCCGAACCCGGTAATGTCGGTGCAGGCATGGGCGCCGAGGGAGGTCATCAGCTCCGCGGCTTTCCGGTTCAGCGTACCCATGGAGCGCACGAACGGGTCCACGATCTCCACGGCGGCGCTTCCGGCCTTGACAGCGGTTGCGATAATGCCTGTTCCCAGGGGCTTGGTCAGGACGAGAGCGTCCCCCTCGCGCGGCGTGTCGTTACGCACAACACGGTCAGGGTGCACGATCCCGGTCACCGAGAGCCCGTACTTCAGCTCAGGGTCGTCCACGCTGTGTCCGCCCATCAGGTATGCGCCCGACTCCTCGATCGCGGCCAGCCCCCCCCTCAGTATCTCACCGAGTATATCCAGGGTAAACTTTCCGGTCGGGAAACAGACGATGTTCAGGGCCGTGAGGGGTCTGCCGCCCATCGCGTACACGTCCGACAGGCTGTTGCACGCCGCGATCCGCCCGAACATGTACGGGTCGTCGACTATCGGCGTGATATAATCCACCGTCTGGATCAGCGCGGCCGATTCCGAAATCCTGTACACGCCGGCGTCATCGCCGGTGCCGATGCCCACGATCACGTTCTCGTCGCGGGGAACGGAGATTTTTTGCATCACATTCTGTAGATCACCCGGACCTATTTTAGCCGCTCAACCGGCCCCGGTGACCGACTCGGTGAGGCGCAGAACGTTCAGCTTCCTGGGTTCGCACGTGTCGCTCATTCGTACCCTTTCCTTTCGTATATGAATGCGCGGTCACGCGACCGCGCCGGATGTTACCGGTCATTTCCCGGGCCTCATGCGAAGGCCCGCTCCTCCAACTCTACGATATTTATAAATTCAACGCCGGCATTTGCAAGCACTTTGTGTGCCCGCTGCGCGTCACCGGTCAGAATCCTGATGCAGTACCCGCATTCGGCGCTGACGGACCGGGGTACCGGTATCAGATGCCGCTCGATCCCGGCGGTTTTAAGGTGCAGGGCCGCCCAGAGGGAGTAGCCGGACGACCGGAACAGTATCGCGGAAAAACGGTTCATCGGCCCCTCCCTTCCCGCGCGATTTCGCGCAGGGCATCGACCGCACGGTCGACTTCTTCCGGCGTATTGAAGGCGCCGAAGCTGAACCGGACGGTCCCGCGGGGAAAGGTCCCCATGGTCTGGTGTGCCAGCGGTGCGCAGTGCAGGCCCGATCTGCACATGATCCCGTAACGGTCGGACAGGAGCCAGGCCACCTCCGACGGCTCCATGCCGGCGATATTGAAAGAGACCACGCCGGACACGTGACGCTCCGCCGGCGCATAGGTCGCCAGGCCCGGGACACGGGAAGAGGCGCGCTCGATAAAGCGAAGCGCCAGCTTCTTCCTGTGCAGGCCGCTCCCCGCCACGCCGCCCGCCTGCGCCCCGATAAAACCGATGCCCGCGGCCAGACCGCAGATACCGGCGGCGTTCAGCGTGCCGCTCTCGTAGGCGTCGGGAAGGAAATCCGGCTGCTCGATGCTGTCCGAGTTGCTGCCGGTGCCGCCGAAACACAACGGCCGCACCCGCGCATGGTCAAAGCCGTCCGCGAACACGAGCCCGCCGGTTCCGGTGGGCCCGTACAGGCCCTTGTGTCCGGAAAACGCGAGCATGTCGATGTTATCCGCTCCCATGTCTATCGGCACTGTCCCTGTCGACTGGGCGCAGTCCGCGAGAAGCAGCACGCCCCTCTTGCGGCAGAGCGCGCCGATCTCCCCCAGGGGCGCGAGCGTGCCGAATGCGTTCGATGCGTGGTTGACGACGGCAAGCTTCGTACCCGGCCGCAGACTGTCCCCGAAGAGTGATGGATCGAGCTCGCCACCGGGACAGGGAACGACGGTCAGG
>Ga0116156_10002655_pt1 | contig 16130 bp, 10 predicted proteins | sample AD_UKC045_MetaG_FD_89891 | JGI IMG/M metagenome (GOLD analysis project Ga0116156, IMG submission 89891) | Active sludge microbial communities of municipal wastewater-treating anaerobic digesters from USA - AD_UKC045_MetaG | ecosystem: Engineered > Bioreactor > Anaerobic > Digestate | place: USA... | reverse complement strand
CGATTCGTCGAAGGTATTCTTCCGTTTTGATAATGCTGACATTGCCGACCAGAGCCTTCATATGACGGCAAGCATGTTGGATAATCACTTGTCGATCCAGCACCTGAACGCGATTGGTGGGATCATGGAAATTGGCTTGTATCCACGCCGATAAATTGCTGATCACCGACAAAGGAGACGGAAGTTCATGCCCTAATACTTCCAAGTTTCGCGCCATTTCATCATGGGTTTGGGCAAGGGTGAGGAAGGGGACGAGGTGTTCCGCCTGGCTTTGCAGTAAATACATATCACGCCAGGAAAATTTCGCCGGGTAAAGCTCTATTTCCTCGTCTTTCTGATTTGGAGGCGCAGGATTGGGATCGCGCTTATTGACCAAGGCGATAACGCCCACAATTTGATTCGGCTTGCTCGCCATGCGGATAGGAACACCCAAAAACGATTCGATCGGATGTTCTTCACCTTCGGTTTCTATTAATTCCTTCTTATTAAACTTACGAATTTTTTTTACTTTTGTTGTTAAATTTCCATATCCGTGATCATTCAACGGATCTTGTGAGGCGATAATTTCCTTGATAAGAGCAATCTCTCGGACCAGCGATTGTTTACCTTCCTCGGAGATATACACTTCCCGGTAACTGGGATCTTCCCAAATCAAGTTGAATGAGGCCTTAAGTACCAATTTGTTTTCGGCACGAAGAAAGAGGGCGCCGCCATCGCAACGGAGCGAATCGCAGATATCTTCTAAAATGCGTTGGGCTTTCTTTTCCCACGACTCACTCGATTCCAACTGTTGCGAAAGGAGAATTGTTTTATCACGTTGATAATGCAGCAAGGAGAGATCGAGAACCTCAACGAACTCATTAATGTATTGCTCGACCGGATTTTTCCCTTCATCATTTTGTTGGGGGATCAACATATTCTTATAAAGTCGATGCAATCTCTTTTTTAATCCGTTAGTCTCACTCCTTGTCAATAGATTAGATGGAAATTTAATTTTTGGATTGATAATCAGGGCTATTGAAGGCTTTGCTTTTCGTATTTTTCCGATTAAACCAGTGTGCTCGTGGATGTTAATTCGCGAGGGGCGAATCCAAACCGCCAAAATGTTGCATGATGAACTGGGAAGCACTTTTGAGAATTCAGGATTGAACTCCGAGATGCTCATTTCTTTTAGATCATAAATGCCCGATTCTTGTAAATTGCTTAATAGCAATTGATTGAGGGAATCGCTAATCGTGCGGTTGTGGATTATGGGAGGATTTTTGCAATAAAAGTGTCTGATGAACCAATTTGTCTTACTCTCATCCTTATTTTTATGATTCAGACGAGGAGCGGTCGGTTTGAGCAGGACGGTCAAATCGGCATTGTAGAGGTCATTGATGAATTTAAGGGTATTGAAATAGGTGGTGTCCATATCGCGGTTTGGCAATATTTTCTCAATGTTTTCCAGCATTCTGGATTCCAAATCCGCATTTGTAGCTTCGGTGACCTCTTTGGTAATGTCACGTATAACGCCTTCACAATAAAGTGTATGACCAACTACTTGAGTTGGAAATACATACAACTCAACAATACGATCATTAATGAGTGTTCGATAATAATTTTCCGGAGGTGTTAGATCGTCAACGGGAATTTCTGGGTGAACGCGACGTAATGCTTTGCCATACAAATGAGGCCATTCTTCCTTTTCAAAAAAGCCAATTAGTGAATGGTCGAAGTAATATTTAAAACGAATTTGTTCTAATGCCTCTTTATTAAAAATCTCGTGTGGGATAGAAATTGCGAAGTTCTTGTCATTTTTATCTTTATTGTCTGATTTATCAAGATTTTTTAAAAGAGTTATAATTTCTTGATTGTCAATTTGTTCAACCTCTTTTTTTGAAAAATTTGCATATTTTTCACGAATTTTATCAATGAATCTATTGGGTTCATTGTTTGTAACACTTAATAATGTTTGATCAAAAGTCTCCTTGTATTTGCTAATTATTTCATCACCTACGCCAGCTAACCTAAAAAACTTTTCGTTGGCATAAGAAAGTGCAAAATCAGGAATTTTTTTAAGATATTCATTTCCATTTAGTAATTTTGGATCTACACATTCTGGTTTATATGCTTGGGGATCCTTGGTCGGATTTTGAGGTGTATAAGGCAAATATCGATAAAGCGCAGCATCGGAATTATCCAATTGATCATAAATGGATTGTCGTTTTCTATTTTTTTCCTTTGATAACGGCTGGGCTAAACCTACGACTGCATGTTTTAAGATATCATTTTTTTTCTCAATAGGGATACTGCGAACTGAAACCAAGACCATTCGTTCATTATCTGTCTCTACAAAATAGGAGCTGATGGGAAATTCGGCGTGAAGTAATAAAGAAACACGTTTTTTTGTAAGAGGATCTTTGATTATATTTTTTATATTTGCAGGCATTACTCCATTGTCTTTTCCTAATAATTCTCTTGCATGAGGGCTGTACCAAATGATCTCCCCTTTTTCATTGTGGATATAAATAACAGGTATTAAATTTGTCTTATAATTTTTTTCGTTTTTTCGTTCTTGTTTACTTAAGTTATGCGCTACTGATTCCAATACAGAATTAAAGTTATCATTGAGACAACCGATCAGCCAGATGTATTCATCATGATGGATTTCGTACAGATTCACATAAGTGCTGGGATTCTCATCCCACCTAAATATTCGGGTTTTTAATTTATTTTCATTGGCATTACGGTACGCTTCAAATGTATACCTTCCTTCTTTGACTCCTTTTGGAGTCCACCCGGGTTCAAATTTTTTCCATTCTTGATTTGCTAGTTTGCTAGTTCTATTTTTTTCATCATCCCAATCGCTGAGAAAAACATTTTTTGTAAACGTCTTATCGAGATTGATTATTTTTCCGTCTTTATCCAGGCAGCCGAGGCAGAATTTCGACAAGACGATTTGGTGTTCGGGCGTAAGCAATTTACAACCCTTTCATAAACGATAAATAATTGTGGATTGATTGCACCAGCAATATTTACTATCAGCAAACAGGCAATGTCAATAAGATAATGAACATTAATAGGTATAAATCAATTTTTTTCGAAAGCGGATCGATTACCCTGCCATCAGGTTTTGTAAAAGCATAAATGGTTGAAAGCACGTTTTAGAGTCGTCAAGAATATGGACCTTTTCCAGATCAAGAAATCGTACGTCATTTTTTGTATGTTCGGATATTGAAAGAGTACATAAATCAGTGAATGATGGGGTTCTCAGTCTACGACCAAACGACCGAAGATGTTGTGAGGGAGCAACGAAGAAAGGTTCCCGGTCCACCGACGTCGCTGTTTTACGCTTCCCTTGCCGACTCCCAGATGCGTTCGAAGTTCATTCTGAAAGATGTATAGAGGTTGCAGATTTGCGGATTCTTGTGGCTGGTCAGCACGGCCGCCGCTTGTTCGTCCCGCAAAAGAAATTGTCCGTTTTTCATAAAACCGACGATGATCTTTTTCTCGTCGATCAAATACATCCACCACGGGAGAAATTCGTTGAAGATTCTAATTTTCAATCGTTTCGGATATTGATCGGCCGATTTCAGTTCTTGAAGAGTAAGGTCGAATCGCTTTTTCTCGATTTCGATTTCCTGATCGATGGCGGTTTTTTGCTCTGGGGAAATGGCTTTGAAATCGTACCCTTTTTTATAAGCCACCTGCCTTTTGATCGCTTCGCCGTTGGGATCCATCAACAAAAACCGATAATTCATGTCATGATCTTTTTCCCGGTGCAAAAAGCCGCGAATATACTCGCTGATGCTGGCGCCGGTGATGCCCAAATAGCCGAAGGATGTCTCCGTTTCCTTCCAGTAGGCGAATCCTTCGTCGAGCGAGAGCGTCTTGTAATATCCTTGCATGCCGGAGCGGACGATCTGCAGCCGATGTTTGATTTGCGTCAACATGATGGCGATCACGAGCAACGGCGCCAGGTAGATCAGCAGCGAGTAGCTGAGCTGCGTATACCGGTGGACCAAATCGGCGATCACGGCGCCGATAATCGCCGCTGCGGTCTCAAGACCAATCAGCTTTTTAAAATCCATCACTATCCTCTTTAAAACATATTTGAGATATCCTAATAAAATGAATATACTCTGGCAATGATGAATTTCACTAAAAAGATATCGTTTTATGCGCTCCAGGTTACTTTGCGCCTGGGGCAACCTGCCGATTTCCGCTTCTTTCATTCGGCGGCCTTGGCGGCGTTTCTTAAGAAAGCATGGAATGTCGAAAAAACTCTCCCGGAAGGTGTTGTGCCTTATGCTGTCGAGTCGGGTCGAGTAAATTATTCGGACGGCGATCTTTATAATTTCGGACTCACTTTTCGCGGATGCGATTCCAAGCAAGTATGCGAAAATATTGATTGTCTTAAAATAGCCGTCGAAGATAATTATTCTTCCTTTCGCGGTCCTTTAGGCAACGACCTTTCATTCCATCGCGTGGAAAACATTTTGACTGGAACGGAAGTGCGTCACGCGAATGATTTGATTCCGCTCACGTTGGACGATCTGGTTGCGCCGATCGCCGCGCTGGCCGATCTGGAAAATTGGACGCTGCGTTTCATCTCGCCCCTGCGCATGGAGACGAACCTCTACAAGGCCGGCCACCGCTTTTTCGACGAGAAATTCTTCGACCTGGCTCGTTTTCGTTCGTCGCTGTTCCAACGGGCCGCTTCGCTGTTCGGGGCGGACGACCTCGAGCCGCCAGCGACCGAGCCGACGTGGGAAATCGCCGAAAACAACCTGCTCTGGGTGGAAGCGCCGCTGCGGGAAATTCTGCTCGGCGGTTGCTGCGGCGAACTGCGCATCAAAGGCAGGCCCGGCGCGTGGGCGCCCTGGCTCGTGTTGGGCCAATACCTGCATGTGGGTAAAAACACGCGTTTCGGTTTTGGCGCGATGCGCATTCCGGAGATCGCCGCGATGTCGCCTTTCGTGCAACGGGCGCAGGATCTTCGCCGGGCGTCGTTCGCGTTGCCGAACGTGCGTCACGCCTGCCGGGAAACCGCGCGGGATCTTCTGGACGAAGGACGCGAATCCCCGCCGCTGCCGGAACCGGAGCGGATCGTCGAACAATACCTCGACGGTCGTCGCCCGGCCGAGCCGTTGCTGGGCGTCATTATGAAACGCAACGGCGGGCAGCGGGCCCTGGCGATACCCAGCCTGACGGACCGCATCGCCCAGCGCGCCGTCAAGCAAATCCTGGCCCCGTCGTTGGACCAATTGCTGGAGGATTGTTCCTTCGCCTATCGCCGGGGATTGTCGCGCGTTGGCGCTCAACAGGCGGTTCGCGCCGCCTACCGACAAGGGTATCGCTGGGCGCTCAAAGCCGACATCGAATCCTTCTTCGATGAAATCGACTGGCGACGCTTGGAAAACAAATTGATCGCGCTCTACGCCGACGATCCCCTCGTCGATCTGCTGCTGGACTGGGTCAAGCGCCCGGTGCTGTGGCAAGGCAAGTTGATCCGCCGCGAAAAAGGCGTGCCGCAAGGGGCGGTGGTTTCGCCGCTGCTCGCCAACCTGTTCCTCGACGAATTCGACGAACGCCTGCTGGGTCAAGGCTTGAAACTGGTGCGCTACGCCGACGACTTTCTCGTGTTGTGCAAAAGCCGGGAAGAGGCCGAACGGGCGCTGGATAAAGTGCGCGAAGCGGCGGCCGACGAGGGATTGAATCTAAACGAGGCCAAAACACAGATCGTCGATTTCGAGCATGGCTTTACTTACCTGGGTTATTTGTTTTGCCGGTCCGTCGTCTTGGATAAGGGAAAAGCGAAGGACGAGCAGGCCCCGGCCGCTCCCCACGCCTTGCCCGCCTGGGCCTTGCCCGGCGCAGCGGCGCGGATCGAACCCGACGGCGGCTTCGTCGAAAACGCCCCGCCGCCCGAGCGTGACGACCTGCATTTGACGATCTCCGGCGGCGACAAAAGCCTGCATTTCGTCGACGGACGCCTGCAGATCCGCGACGTCGACGGCGACGATACGGAAATGCCCTGGCACGGCGTCAAGTCGATCTCCTGCCTGGGGCGGGTGCGCCTGAGCCCGGCGGCGATGCACGCCTGTCTCCGCGACGGCGTCCCGGTGACCTTCGCCGATTCGCAAGGCAACCTGCTGGGGATGTTGTCGCCCGCGGCGGGAATGGCCCCCGACGCGGTCGTCGCGCAGGTCCTGTTCGCCGAATCGATGGAAAACCGGCTGGATGTCGCCCGCGAGATCGTCGGCGCCAAGATCCACAACCAGAACGTGACGGTCAGGCGGCAGGACGGCGAACTCGACGAGGCCCTTACCTTGCTGGAACGCCGCGCCTCTTCCGCCGGTTCGCTCAAGACGTTGCTTGGGTTGGAAGGGCAGGCGGCGGCGGTCTACTTCCGGCGTTTCGCGCGCTGGACGGCGCCCTTCGAGTTCCCGGGCCGGCAGCGGCGTCCGGCGAAGGAGCCGGTCAACGCGATGCTCAACCTCGCCTACTCGCTGCTGTACAAGCAAGCCGCGATCGCCCTGACCGGCGCGAAGCTGCTGCCGGGCATCGGCCTGTTTCACACCCGGCGCAACGACTACAGCGCCCTGGCCGCCGATCTGATGGAGGAATTCCGCTTCCTGGCCGACGCCCTCGTGCTCGCGACGATCCACCGCGGGCAGATCGTCCCCGGCGACTTCTCCTATCCGGAAAAGGGATTCTACCCGTGCCTGATGCGCCGCGAGGCGCGCAACTTGTTGCTTGGCACCTTCGAGGAACGCCTGAGCGGGGAAGTCGCCCTGCTCGACAAAGACAAGCGCACCTACCGCCGCTGGCTCGAGCACCAGGCGGACGCCTTGTACGACCGAATAACCGGCGCGCTTGCTTTTTATCAGGCGATCAGGATACGCTGATGGTGCATGTAATCGCCTACGACATCGAAGACGACAAACGCCGAACCAAGGTGGCCCGCGTGCTCAAAAGCTACGGTTACCGGGTGCAACGTTCGGTGTTCGAATGTTCGTTGACCGAAGCGAAACTCAAGCGAATGATCGCCGAGTTGTCCGCCCTGTTGAAACCGGAAGACGAGGTGTCGATCTATCGGCTTTGCGAGCAATGCCGGACGAAAGTGAAGCGGTGGGGAAAAACGCCCCCGGGGCCGGAAAAGCGTGATTTTCTCGTTATTTGCTGAGTTTTTGCGCGAACCTCCCGGCGACCGGGATCGGCGATGACGGGAAATTGCTTAACATCTTGTTTTTACATCGCTTTTTGAGTTTTTAAGCAATCGGAGGTTCGCGCAGCGAAAAGATCTTTGAAAATCGAATACTTACGAAAGGAGGTGTAAGTTATTGGTCGGAGAAAAACGTTACTTGGCGTTAAAAACGGGAGGTTCGCGCAAACGCCGCGTATCTTGTTGCAATTACACAAGTATTATAGCATGCTGTCTTCCGATATGATTCCTTCGGGAAGATGAAAACTTTCTAGATCACGCATGATGTTCGTCTCCTTCTTCGAGTCTTCCGATATGATTCCTTCGGGAAGATGAAAACGCCAGCGCAAAGTCGGTGATTGCGGTATTGGGCAGCGTCTTCCGATATGATTCCTTCGGGAAGATGAAAACTTCTAGTCCTTGGGATCCACGGCGGCGATTTCTTCAGTCTTCCGATATGATTCCTTTGGGAAGATGAAAACATTTGATAGATTGAGTTTATAATTAAGTTCATAGTTAGTCTTCCGATATGATTCCTTCGGGAAGATGAAAACTGCGCGAGCTGGCTGTGAAGCCAATCGAACTCCTGGTTGTCTTCCGATATGATTCCTTCGGGAAGATGAAAACTCTAAACGTCGGGCCATCGCGAGCACCTTTCCAGATGTCTTCCGATATGATTCCCTCGGGAAGATGAAATAACGCCTGCGGCGTCATCACGCCGTTGGCGTGAACGTCGGGGTATGGGGCTGGGTTTGGGTAATCGAACTGACTCCTCAGGGAGAATGAAAGCCAACGCAATGCATAATCTTTATCAGCATGTACATTGGCGCTCTAATGAACCGACTCCTCAGGGAGAATGAAATCGGCGCTCGCGCTCGGCGGGCGCCCTTTTTTTCGCGGGGGGGATTTTTCCCCTTGTTGGGGTCCGAAATTTATGCTATCGAATACGGACAATCTTCCTCACAAATATGGGTGTTTTTTGGATATTCGGGTGCAAGCCTTATCGGAGTTCTGGTCGGCGAACGACAATTCCCGCGAGAACGATCAGGTGCGCGAAACCGGTCTGCTCGGTTCGTTGCGCTGGTGGTACGAAGCGCTGATCCGCGCCCTGGGCTATTACGCCTGCGATCCGACCGACGACAACGCCCGCTGCCCGGTCGAGGATAATCAACATAACAAAATCCACTGTGCCGCCTGCGAACTGTTCGGCTGCACCGGCCGGCAACGCAAGTTCATCCTGCGCGTGTGCCGGAGCAACGGCACGCCGGTCGATGGAACGCTTGCGCCGAACGAAGAATACATCTGGCGATTTATTCCCCTGCGCGAGGTCGATCCGGTCGAATGGTTCCTGCTCGAACGTGTCATCCGTCTGGCCTGCGATTATGCTTCCTTCGGCGCAAAAAACGTGCTTAAGCCGTCGGAAGATGAGTGGAAAAATAGTGATGAAAGCGGCGACAATGACCACCATAAGGATTATGGTCTATTTAAATGGACCAAGAAAACGTATGATTCGAAGCCTTGCCGTTATAGCGAAATAGATCAATATCTTGGTAGTTTCCGGAAAAAACGCAACAATTCATTATGGCCGGATTTGCGTTATTTCTGGTCCGTAAAGGGCTATACGTTACTGCGGGATCAATATAATGAAATGTTGAAATTCGATTCTTGGAAAGTCCCAACCTATAACGGTAAAACTAGACCTGCGTACAAAAATTGCGATCCAACAGGTGGAAATCCCCAGCCTGAAACGTGGTTACGTGGGTTTTCGTTGTTTCCGTCCAAAAAATTTCCTGACGAAGATACTCCCGGCAGCAACTGGGAAAGTAAAAAGATATTCTCATTCCATACGGAGAAGGGCAAGCGAACTTGGGGATATACACAGGCAAAATATGGCGATTTACATTGGAAACAAGTAATGAACCTATTTAAGTCCCAAGCTTCTCTTCCTAAGCTGCATAATGTCGTTCGACTGTCGGACCTATTTGAGTCGAAAGAGTATTTTGGCTTTAAGTTCCCACAAAAGGGGGAACATAAATGACGCGTGAATTTTTAGCAGATCGTAAGTTTAAGGCAAAATCATATATAGATGTAATTCAACAATGCTCACGAGATTGCTATCGCAATCAATTGGACGCAATTATTGCGGAAGAGATATTATTAGACGCAGAAAAGCGTGGTGCCAGCAAGGAAGAAAGAGGGACTTTATCCAAGAAAAAAAATGATGCAAAGAATGCGTTTGAAACTTCGAGAAAAAATGGATTAACTATATTAAAAGAACAAGATTTCAACCTTGCAAGCGATAAGATTATATTAAATCACCCGACCGCCGACCAACTCGATGACCTCATCAACCCGACTCCCGATTTATCGCTGTTGCCGCCGTTTTCGTTCTGGTTGAAGTTACAATTTCGGCTGTTGCGGCCGTTTCTGTCCAAAGACGACAATCCGTTTCATCTCCACGAAAACCCGATCCGGCGCGACAAGCTGTACGGGCATCCGTATCTCGCCGCCACCACTTGGAAGGGCGCGTTGCGCTGGGCGTTTTACCAAACGGCGAAAAAGGAAAACGGCGGCAAGGTTTCCGCCGGGGATCGTTTGCTCGCGGTGCTGCTGTTCGGCGATGAAAGCAGGGCGATAGAGGATTGGCTCGGCAAGGACGCCGCATTCAATGCGCTGCTGGCAAAGCAAGGCTTGAAGGGCAAATCGCACCGCGGCCGGCTGTCGTTTTATCCGACCTTTTTCAACAAGGTGTCGGTCGAGGTGATCAACCCCCACGAACGGGACAAGAAAAAGGGCAAACACCCCATTTATTTCGACGCCGTGCCCGCCGGAGAGACCGGCATTTTCCGAGTGCTGTATACGCCGTTCGACCTGATGGGCCAACCTCAGGGCGTTGTCGCGGAAAAGGCTTTGGAGGATGCATTCCTGGTTATTCCGACCGTCAGCAAGTTGATCAATTATTATGGCGTGTCCGCCAAACGTTCGTCCGGGTACGGCGCGATGATCCGCACCTGCAACGACCAGGATTGCTTTTTGCTACGCCGGAGCGCGGCAGACGATGTCCGCAAGGTGCCGCTCAATCAAATGGATGATAACTTGTGGTTGCGCCCATGACGAGGTCCAAAGAACAAATTCTGCGCCTGGAAATGCTTGCTTTACTACACGACCTGGGCAAGCTAAGCGAAAAGTTCATCGAGTATCGCAAAACGTGGCGCAAAAAGGATCTTAAAAATTACAAGAGCGATCCGCACGAGCATTGGTTGGGGCATTTCCGCCGAACTGACGATGTGGCCAAACCGGAGTTGCTCAACAACCAGGATCCATTGTTGATCGAATTGGAATACAGCGCATTATGGGATGTCTTAACGAAACAGTACGACGATCTTTCCCTGCAGGACGTCATCGCCAAGCACACCAGGGGCGGCACCCCGGCGATGAATTGCATTCGCTGGGCCGACGCTGTCGAGGCCGCCGACGACCGCAATAATCCATTGTATTGTAATGAGCAAACCGAAGCGCCGATCGTTTATAAAAGCACGGTTTACGGATACGAAGAGCGGTTGCGCGATGGCGATCTGGAAGCAGCACGGAGAGAACTCTATGACCAATTGATGCAAGGCAACCTGTTGAAAAATTATCTGGATACGCCTTCCCATGCTTGGCGTAAAAGGTTGTTTGACGCCGTCAAAAAGGCTTTTCAACAAGGTTTGTCCGACACGACGCGCCCGGACAACGACACCACCCTGTGGGATCATTGCTACGCGGTGGCGTCGATCGCCAAAGCGTTAAGCCATACCGATGAAGATATCGATTCTTTCCCCAAAGCCAAGTTCAAAATATTGGGCATCGGCTGGAACGGCACGGCTTTCCTGGCCGGCGCGCACCGCATTGCCGACGTCGGCGGCCGCGAAAGAGCGATTGCCGAATTCAAGGAAAAACTGAAAGAAGAAATCGAGTTCGAGCGATACCTCGGCAACTGCGTTTATGAAGATCTCGACGGAATTTATTTTATCGTGCCGGAATGTTTTGATGATGTGGGATTGAAGGAAGAGATTTACGAACTCGCCGCCGGTAACCCACTGTATGGTGATCTCTGGCCGAATATCGAAATACTTGACGAATCGACCAACAAACTGAGCGACATCATCAAGGTGGTTAAAAAGTTGCGGGCGAAGCGCGACACCCCCGTCAGCGGCGATGTGCGGCAGTTGGTGAAAAAATTGACGGAGAAAATGGAAGGTAGTCATCTGATTTGCCCGCTTTGCCGTCGCCGTAAAGAAATCCACGAAGTCAAGATATGTAAAGAATGCCAAGATCGGAGATATGGAAACGCAAAAACGGCGATTGTTGACGATAAACAAACCGCCTATTTTTCCGAAATCGCTCACGCCAACGACGGCAGTCTCAAGCGTCTGGCGCTGATGATCGTCAATTTCGATTTGGAACCATGGCTCAGCGGGCAGATGATCAACACGATGTTCGTGTCCGATCCGCGCGGGATGGAAAAGGAAATTGCCGAACTGGGGGAAAACGAACCATTTAAACATTTGGAAATTGAACGGAAAACGCAAATACCGGCCGAAAAAATCAAATATGACTTGATAGTCAACGATCTTCGACAATTGTTGGCGGAAGGCGGTAAGCATCCGCGGTCTATTCTTTATGGGCGGCATGTTCGGTTCGATAGTGAGGAAAAACCATTCCTTCCCGATGATAAAGAAGCCAACTGGCGGGATAATCCGCAAACCGTCGCCTGGCAGGTCTGCACGAAAACGCCGACACCCTCGACACTGCTGGATACTTGGATCACGGCGGAGAAGTTTGTTAAGCAAGTCACCGGCAACGATTTCATTAAAGAGAAAGGGATTGTAAAAGTAACAACTCGATATTGTTTCAACTGGAAATCCAACAAGGAAATTGCCGATGGCAAGGTGTATGATGCGGTTGTGACCAAAGACGGCCAATATGTAAAAATGGGGGACCGTTTTGAGTTTGTCGTTTTTGGTAATGATGCTTATGTCCTTGATGAAATCGATCCGGCCGGGTCTTTAATTAATATCTATGACGATGACGACAAGTTGATTGGTGAAGCGTCAATTGCCGACTCGGTCGTCTCTAAAGGTTATCTGCCGATACGCCGCATCACCGCCGCGCCGAATTTGGGTTATCTGATTATCCCGGCAAGCAAGGTTCCGGAGTATGTCGATAAAGTTCAGGAAGAGTACAAAACACATTTTGGCAAAGTAACCGGCCGTTTGCAGATGTTCGTCGGCGCGATTTTCTTTGACAGCTTCTTGCCGATGAGCGTGGTCTTCGATGCCGCCGCAAGAATGCTGAAGTGGCCGAAGCGAGAGTTTTCCGGAAATATCACCCAAAACGACAGCATCTATAACCTGAGATTCAGCGAGATGCCGACTGCCGACAGCATCGAGGTAGAAATTCCATCCACCCTAGGCGACGGCGAGGACGATCTTTTTCATCCCTACTTGATCTTGTCCGAAGAAAAAAAAGCGTTGGACACCTATTTCAAAACTCGCGGCGAAGAAGAGAACACCGAACCGACAACCCATTTATGCGCCCTTACCGAAGTGGGAGCATCCCCTTTACCGGTGCGCTTCCGACCGAATCTGTTCGATTACGAGTTGCTGGATTGTTCGGCCCGGCGGCAGGATATTCACTATAACGATAAGGGGTTCCGTCTGGTCGCGCCCTTGAAATTCGCGCAACGACCCTATCCGCTGGCGACGTTTACCGGAAAAATAATGGATATTTGGCAAGAGTTGAAAAAGGAAGAAACGTCGCAAATCTACAACCTGGAAACTCTGCTTCATTCCCGCATTCAGGACTGGCGGGAAGATATGGGTTTCACGGAGCAGATCAATAATTTCAAGAAGGCCTCGGCAGTCAATTTTGCTCCAAAGGTAGCAAATGAGCGAACCGATCATCTGATCGATGCCATGGATTTATTCCTTCATATTTTGAAGGTAAAACGCAAAAACGAGGATGAGAACAATGGCGAATCCATATCGTAAGCTGGATTGTTATGGACTGGCGCTGGATCCGATCCACGTGGGGGCCGGCGGTTACCGTATCGGGCGCGTGGACAATACGATCGTGCGCGATCCGGCAACCCAACTGCCGAAAATCCCCGGCACCAGCATTGCCGGTGTATGCCGGGCGATGTCCGCCATGGCCATCGATGCTAATACGAATAACGTTAACGAGAAAAAATATCTCCGTAGCGATGGAAATAGCTGCGCTGGCAAAGGCGGCAAGGACGGTTCGGAGCACTGCGCCAAAAGTGATTGCCCGATTTGCATGACTTTCGGTTATTCAAATAAAGAAAAAAGTTTCCAGGGCTTGGCGCAGTTTACCGACGCAATGATTTTATTCTTGCCGGTGCATACGGCGGTCGGCACGTTGTGGATGACTTCGCCGGCATGCTTTGAATACGCCAATATTTCTTATGTTGTGCCGGACGAAATCGCTCAAGGGAAAATCATTGTTTCGGATGGGGTAAATTTAGGCGACAATAATCGACTCAATCTGGGTTGGATTATGTTTGAGGCGACAACCGGGACAATACCGACACTCCCTGATGTGCCCTGGAAGGCCAAAATCCAAAACAAGATTGCCGTGGTGAGCGATGCGGTCTTCGGCAACCTCGTCAATTCCAGCCTCGAAGTGCGCACGTCCGTTTCTATCGATCCCCAAACCGGCGCCGCCGAGTCGGGCGCATTATTTACTTATGAAGCCATCCCACGCGGAACGATCATGGCGTTCAATGTGACGATTACCGACCCGAAATTTTTCAATGGTGTTGCCGTAGTAAAAGAACACATTGCAAGCACGATTAAAGACGGCTTCAACCTCATCGAAATACTGGGCATCGGCGGCATGAACACACGCGGCATGGGACGAATGTCCATTGTGACCACCGGAGGTGAGTCATGAAAAGCCTGGATTTAGCCTGCGCCAAAGCTGGACACGAGATTGCGGAAGCGGCAACCAACAACGATGAAGCCGAAAACATACTGCGAAAATCTCTTGGCACCCTTCAGGAAATGGGGATCTATGCGCACTTACTATTCCTTGCCAATCAGAAAAAAAATAAGCAGATACATCCAGATGCAAAAATAATTATCAATAAAGAAATTGAACTCTTGAGTTGCGCAGAAATTTATGGAATCCAAAATTTCCCCGACACAACGCAGGAATATCAATTGACAGACATTTTCAATTCATATGAAGCAGCCTTTGGGGACAATGTTTCTCTTCTTTTTGCCGCCAAGGACATGCTGGAACGCACGTTGACCTATGCTTTGTATGAACTCAAGTCCAAGGATGGCGATCAATGACCTGGCAGGCATACCGTTTGACCTTCGAATTGCTTGCGCCGTTGTGCATCGGCGATCGCTCCATCGGCAACTTGCGCAAATGCAAGCATTACGCGCCTTCGATCACCATGTGGGGGGCGGCGACCGCTTCGCTGACTAAACACCTGTGGGATCAGGTGCCGGGCAAAACAGCAATGAAATATGACTTTGTCGGCAAGTATTTACAAAAAAACGTCCGCTTTGGTTATTTTTTCGTCATGGAAAATAAGATTGTTTACTATCCGCAGTATAAAAAGGATGTTGGTTTGTGCTTTGGCGGAAATGAAAATAGTAAATCCGCGAATGATTTCGAACATGGTTTTATCCAAACGGTCGGCATGACCGCCATCGACACCGGTTCGTTCGGCGCGCAAGACAATACTCTGCATGAAATGGAATTCATCGGCGCGTTTTCAAAAAACCATCATAAGCGCTTTCTTACCGGCAACGTCTACATTCGAGACGATGCGGAGAATTCCTCCTGGATCGATATTAATAATCAAGATTCCCCCCTCCGGCAGTCGCTGAATACGCTTTGGCTTGGCGGAAGCCGTAGCAACGGATTCGGCAAGGTGCAATTGAAAGCCGATACCATTAAAAGCAATGAGGACGAAATCGTTCCGGGTTGGAAGTTGGGTACGGACCCGGACAATCTTTCGTTCGAATTATCCGATGATTGCGCTCCGCTGATGGCGTATTGTCATCTGGCGGGAAATGAGTCGATTAATAATTTTCAGGGCGATTTGGATGTGATCTCGGGATATCTGCAAAATCTGGACGGGCGCACGAAAAAGATAATCATGCTGGTGGCCGTTCCCGGTTCGATTCTGGGCAAACCGGGCAACTATCTAATGGGCGGCAACGGCATGTTGGCATTCAAAGGGAGATTTAGTCCCACCTTTTAAATTTCTATTGATAACTGGTTAATTGAATAGAAGGAATCTGTCTTTTTGGGTACACTCATTGGAAACACATGAATATCCGCCCGCGCTCACCTGCGGGTGATCGTTAAACGACTTTTCATGAAATTCGGTTATCCGTCGGAAAAGCAGGAAGCAGCGAATATCCTTGTCATTCAGCAGGCGGAACTGTTGTGCACTGGAGTTGCAGCCTAACTTCCTTTTCTCATCTTCAAGACTTTTGACTTGGTTTGCGCTTTCTTGCCTCTCCGAAGATGCCCCTGATGCTTTCGAAGGCTTCAGGGGCAAGGTGGGCATAGCGTTGGACCATCTTTTGGTCGGCATGGCCAAGGATCTTTTGCGGCATGAATAACCCGCATCCCTTCGCCACCCATGGGGAAGCGAAGGTGTGGTGCGGGTCATGGAAAAGACTGGGCGGAACAGGGGTCGAACCTGCGACCTTCGGTGTGTAAGACCGACGCTCTAACCAACTGAGCTATCCGCCCGCAGGGGCATGAATATACAGGGAGCGGGCGGCGTCGTCCAGGGCCGGGTTGTCGCGCGGCGGAGCGTAGCGTATTCTGGCGGCAAGCGTACAAGGGCGAGGCAAGCGATGAGCGACGGCGCGAATTTGTTGGTGTTCGGCCTGGTGATCGGCACGGTGTT
>Ga0116156_10002651_pt1 | contig 16149 bp, 11 predicted proteins | sample AD_UKC045_MetaG_FD_89891 | JGI IMG/M metagenome (GOLD analysis project Ga0116156, IMG submission 89891) | Active sludge microbial communities of municipal wastewater-treating anaerobic digesters from USA - AD_UKC045_MetaG | ecosystem: Engineered > Bioreactor > Anaerobic > Digestate | place: USA... | reverse complement strand
TAATACCAGCTTATCGTTAGCAAGCGACACACCAGCTGGAACAACAATTCCAAAAGGCACACAAGACCAAAAAATGACAAAGTTCAAATTTGTCGGCAGTGGTACAGTACAGAATATAAATATTGCATATGACGGAACAGATATTGATTCAATTGACCATGTTTATCTCTATGATGGTAATAATATGCTAGGTACTGGAGATCGAGATGGAAATTATTTTGCCTTTGAAGATATTAATTGGAATATCAATAATACTAAATATTTAACGGTTGAGGCTGATTTTAATATCGATGCTTTGACTGATAGTACACATAAATTTGGCATTGAAGATATATCAAGTGTGACCGGCTTGAGTGCCATTGGTTCATTCCCTATTTGGGGCGAATCATTTAGAATTGGCAACACAACCGTTAGCACGGCCACCATTGCCAAAGTGGGTAATCCGAGCAATCCAAGTGTAGGCGAATATGCTGATTTAGCTAATTTTAGTATCACAAACGGAACAAATGACATAGCCTTGAACAGTATTAGTTTGACTCAAGATGGTACGATCGACAATGCCGATCTGACGAATCTGGAATTGTGGCAGGGAACGGACAAATTGGCCGAGGTGGGTACAATAATTGATAACAAAATCAATTTTAATTTGACCACCCCCTATCAGATTGATAGCAATACTTCGTGCACCTTGACGGTTAAAGGATTGGCATCGGGCAGCGCAAATGAAACTATAAAAATTTATTTGGCATCAACCTCCGATGCAAATATGGAAGATTTGCAATATAGTATCGGTGCTAATGTGATAAATAATTACGAAGGAGAAACAAATTACTCTGAAGTTACTCTGCAAGGTGCAAGTGTCACTTTGGCTTTCAATGGACCGGCGACCGGACAGATCAATATCGCTCAAGATCAAATAATGATGAATCTAGCTATTACCGCCGCCGATCGCCAGGTGGAAGTAAAGAAATTGTCATTTTTGCTAACCGGCGACAATTTGGAAACGGAAGATACAAAATTGTTTAGTGATATCAAGGTTCGTGAAACTGATAGTGCGTATTCACAAGCAAATACCACGTTGATGGGTCCGCAATCATTATGTGATGATGGTGACAGTCAAACCGACCAAACCAGTTGCATGATTGATTTTACCGATTCATTTTTTGTCGATGCCAATGAAACCAAGTATTTGCAATTAACTTGGGATGTGACGGACAATGATTATTTCAATGGCAATGATAAAACATACCATGTCGAACTATTGCCTTTAACCAGTACTTCGTTTCGTTATACGGATGATGGTGAATATGTGGATACGGCCAATATTGCACCAAATGAAGGTTTTGTCGGCAATGATCAGACGGTTGTTAACAATGCAACTTTGCATGTGACTCTTGATCCGAGCGTAAGTAGCAGCACAGTAACTCGTCCTCAACAAAATTATGATTTTGCTGCTTTTGCCTTTACATCAAGTAATAACAATACGACTATTAACAGTATTAAATTGACTGGATATATAGATGATGATGCGAGTGGTAATTTTTCTGCCGGAATTTCTAATGGAATATCTGTTAATGAAGTAATTCAGTCTGTTAAATTATTAGATGGCGCAAATCAAATAGGCGATCAAGTAGTTGCAAATGATGATGGCACTGTCATTTTTAATAATTTGAGTTATGAAATTCCAGCAAATACAACTAAAGTTATCAGGGTAGTAAGTTCTTTTTCCGGAGATGCTCCCTTCGGAAATAACCCAGATCGAATTTCGTTTGACATCACCGATGCTCAAACAGATATCATAGCAATAGACAATAATTTGAATGCAGTCAATGCCGTTGGAGATGCGTCGAATGGTGGCATTACGCCCAATGTGTTTGTCACGATTCTTTCAGTATCAAATACCTTTCCAATTGGTGAAATAACTGAAGCCACCTGTAGTTATAGTTCAAACATGGTGACTGTTAGAGGGAATGCTTACGATCCTGATGAACAAGATAAACAAATATATATCTATGTTGACGAAAACGGCACACGTCATTATAGTCAAACAGATATAAATGGAGATTTTGAGATTTCGTATACACCGATAAATTTGAGCGAGAAAAATATATCTCTGTATGGCGAAGATACATTGAATAGCCAATATCACTTATTGGATTCACAGAACGGAATTATTTGCCAAGATAATTCATTGCTTGGCACATTATCAGTTCAAAAAAATGACTATACGCCCAACTCAAACATAGTATTAGCCGGCACTTCAAATCTCGAACTTGGAAGATTTGATCTGACAGCGACCGGTGAAGACATGATTGTTCAACAACTTGGGATAAATATCGGTGATGACAATTTGGATAAACAAGCGATAGAAAATGTTTATATTAATTACGAAGGTAATAATATAGCTGCTAATGCTTTCTATCCAGATAATTCTGCCGACAATGAAGCATTTTTTGGTTATTTGGCAATAACTGTTCCAAAAGACAATACAGTTACTTTTAAAATAATGGCTGATTTGAGATCAATGGACAGTAACGGTCTATATAGTGGTAAAAATATAAACGTCGGAGTCAACGATGATATTTATCTACAATTTACCGGACAGACTTCCAGTGCAATCGGCACCGTGTTCGCCAACCATGTGGATGGCGGGGCGGAGGCGGAGGGCAATACCATGGTGATTCATAAATCAAAACCAATTATTTCTAGCACAACTTTGACCAACAATGTCTTAGAAGCTGGTGAAAAAGAAGTATATAAATTTGGTTTAAATGCCAATAATGGTGATTATGAATTTGGCAAGTTTATTTTGAAATATGCCAAAACCGGTAATTACAATATTGATAGCTGCAATGTTTATCGAGATGCTGCGATAGCCGCAAACGGAATTATCAGCACTGATAAAATATCATTTACGTTTAATTCCTCACAAATTATTTCTACTGTTCCAACATATATTATAAAATGTACTTTCAGTGGCACTTTTAGTAATAATAATGCATTTGATTCGTTTATTGATGCCGACACTAATTATGTCGCCAATGATACTTTTCAAAATATTGCTGCCACCGACGCAAATATTGTGTGGTCAGACTTGGGCGACTCCAATCATTTGGATATTGGCAACAACTCAACCAGTAGTGACTTTACCAACGGTTATTTATTGGAGTCACTTGATCATCAAGTATTAGTCTATACTTCTTCCGAACCAGCAGCGCCAACCGTTGATTTGAAAGCCAATGGCTCAGATGGACCGGTGACGATTAATTCTGGTGATAATATAACAATGAACTGGACGATTACCAATGCTACCTCATGCACAGCCAGCGGTAGTTGGTCAGGCAGTAAGAATAGCAGTGGTGGGGAAGAAACCATTAATAATGTTACAACTGATGGCACTTACACTTTGCAGTGTACCGGTGATGGCGGAACAGCCAGTGATAGTGTGACGGTGAATGTGCAGGAAGCAGTAAATACTGACGCCGGCATAATTTTTATCCGCGGTGGGAATATTTACAAAATAAGTCTTGATGGAACCAATGAGATACAATTAACATCTGGCGGCACCGACAGTAGTCCACGTGTATCTGGCAATGTGGTTTATTTTAGTCGTACCCGTAGTGGTGGAAGTCATAATATTTGGAAAATGAAAACGGATGGTACTGAAGTTACCAAATTGACCGATGACGGAGGCAATGATACTGATCCGCTCTTGGGTGATGGAAAAGTATTTTTTAAATCTAATCGAGTAGCTGATAAAGATTATTATTATATGAATACTGATGGTGGAACTATTACAGCTTTTGATCCAAAAAATAATTTTTATTTTGCACATATAGGACTAGGATATCACAACGGATCAGAACATTTAGTTACAGTCAGCACGGCCACCTGGTATAATCTATATCGTTATAACAATTTATTTGATGTGAATTATCTGACAAATACAAAAGTGGGCAGTGATTATAGTGGTACTGCCGGGGCTAGCAGTTTTATTTGGACTAGCAGTGGAAATACTATGATTATGAGTTGTAGCGTTGATGACGCTTGTGGCACGGGAGGAAATATTTATACCTATAATAAAAACGATGGTAGCAAATCCCATATTGTAGCTGGTAGCTCACCTAGTTTTTCGTCAAGTGAAGATAGAATTATATTTGTAAATAGTAGCGGTCATATTAGTTTAATTGGTCTTGACGGAACAAATGAGGTTGATTTGGGAGTGTCCGGAACTAACCCGCAATATTCTGCTTTGTAAGAATTAAAAAACTTTTAGCCGCCGATCAGTTTGATCGGCGGTTTTTTTGGATTATAAACGCAAAAAAAATATAATGAAGATATGAAGATATTTTTTCAAATAATTATAATTTTTTTAGTAGTCACATTTTCCGCCTGTTACATGGCGACCAACAATCAACCAAATTTATCATTAATTTCTTCTACAATGAAAATTACCAGTCCAAGTTTTGATAATGGACAAAAAATACCGGCCAAATTCACTTGCGACGGCGAAAACATCAACCCAGCTCTAAACATCACCAATGTACCGGAAAATGCGAGAAGTCTGGTATTGATCGTGGATGATCCGGACGCGCCGATGGGTACGTGGACGCATTGGACATTGTGGAACATCACACCAGCGTCACAAATCGATATTGCCGAAAACTCCCAACCGAACGAGGCGATCGCCGGCAACACCAGCTCCGGTCAAGCCGGTTATGACGGTCCTTGTCCGCCAAATGGCACGCATCATTACTATTTTAAGATTTATGCTCTGGATGACGTATTAAATCTCTCGGCCAATGCCAACGTCGAGCAACTGGTCAGTACCATGAATGATCATATTATTGATTACGCTGAGTTAATCGGCATATATACCAGATAATTTTGACCAATTAAAACAACAGGGTTTTACAATATGTATCAGTCAATAATTTAAATATAATTTGTTAATAATGAACACAATTAAATGCACAAACTGCGGGCAGACTATGGAAATATCCGAGGCCTTGACCAAGGATATTCAAGAGCAAATTTTAAAAGACGTAAATGTCCAGCATCAAAATGAAATAACCAGTTTGAAAAACGAATATCAAACAAATTTGGAAAAAACCAAAGCGGATATTCAAAAGCAGGCGATCGAAAAGGCCAACAAAGCTTATGAAGATAAAATCAAATTGACTAAAGACGAAGCCGAAGAGCAAAACAAAAAAAATCAACAGCTGCAAAAAGAAATGCTCGAAATTACCAAAGAGTTGCGACAGGCGCGCGACGCGGAGACCAAAATCAAGATTGAATTTGAGCGAAAATTGATCGACGAACAAGCCAAAATTACTCTCCAAGCCAAACAAGAAGCCGCCGAAGAAGCCAAGTTTAAATTGGCCGAAAAGGACAAAAAACTATTAGACATGGAAAAACAAATTGAAGAAATGAAAAGAAAAGTGCAGCAAGGTTCGCAACAAACACAAGGAGAAGTGCTGGAGTTGGAATTTGAAGAGCGTTTGAAACAACAATTTCCGTGGGACGAAATTCGGGAAGTACCCAAAGGAATCAAGGGGGCAGACATTATTCAATCGGTAAAAACCAAATCAGGCGTTGGTTGCGGAACGATCGTGTGGGAGTTAAAAAACACTAAGAATTGGTCGCCCGGTTGGGTACAAAAATTGACGGAAGACCAACGCGCACTCAAGGCGGAGATGGCCATTTTGGTTTCCATCGCGTTGCCGGATAATGTTAAATCATTTGCCGCCGCCGGTAACATTTGGGTGTCCGATTATCACTCCGCCATCAATCTGGCCGGGGTATTGCGCCAACAACTACTTGAGGTACACAAAATGTCTTTGATCAACAAAGGCAAGGAGACGAAGGCCGAGCAGCTGTATAATTATTTGACGAGCAACGAATTCAAACAACGGATTGAAGTATGGGTGGAATATTTTCAAAACAAACAAATAGACATCAATAAAGAGCGTATTTATTTCACCAAGAAATGGGAAAAAGATGAAAAAGAAATATTTCGTATGATCGAAAATACCGCCGGTATGTACGGTGAAATCCAAGGGGTGATCGGCAGTGCTTTGCCACGGGTTGATTATCTGGAATTGCCGGAGGAAACGGAAACAGAGGCAGAGGTAAATACCAATGAACTTTCGCCTGATAAGTCAAACGATAGACAATTGTTTTGATGACAGAGATGAATTGCTTGCTTTCATGCCGGTTTTTGGTTACTATATTGGTAAAATTGTAACTTGAAAAATAGGAAAAATGCTTCGGAAAGGAGATTTGGTGAGATGAAAAAATCGTCTAATATTTCAAGAAAGGTAAAACAAAAACGATTTTTAATTTTTCATGAACATTCGCCGGTGAAAATTACCGAAGAAGAATATCGGCTAATTGTTGAACAGACACTGGCAGTCAACCAAAAGCAATGGCCAAAACATTGCCGATCAGAATTGATTCCGGAGATTGACAGCCGACAAATACGTTCTCAGGGTATTGCCGATCTATGGGACGATAATATTACAGTTGATAATTTTGCCAAAAAATACCTTGGTTTGATCAGAACGATGGAAAGTATTTTGTGCCAAGGTAATAAATTTATCTCGGAAATATTTTTCGTTGCACACATTCTTGAGAACGATTATAGCCGCAGTCGAGCGGTGGCGGAACGAAGAGTCAATGATCAGCTGATATCTTTTTTAATGCACAAACTGTTACATCCAAAGTTACAGGCATTAAAAAAGAAAGTATTATCGAAAATATTTTTTTTGATATTGAAAGTGCCGAAAAATCAATCCAACCGAGAAAAGAATGGTTTGATTGTGCGGCACGTGGATATTTTTTATATATAATAAAAAATTAAGCCGCTGTTTTTTTTGTAAAACAGCGGCTTTTAAAATTATCTTTTTAAAACATATTTGGTCAAATTTTTACGAACCGGAATATTAATTTGATTCGACAGATCCGGTTCCCAATATTTTTCCGAACAATATTCCGGAAAAATAACTCGGAAACAAATCTTTCCATCTTTTTCGACAATGGTTAGAATGATATAGCTGTCAGCCAAGAAAGGTAGTACGATCTCTTTCTTTTTTGACAGATCCGCTTGGTACATCAGATGACAAATTAACAAAGAAAAGTCTTCGTCATCAATAATGACCAAAAAGTAACCATCCGCTAAAGGTAGAAAATCAACAATTTTCTGTTGCTCCCTGCCCGGCGAAAGAACGGAAAAAATTTGTTGCCACACGCCATCTTGGTCGCAAACTTTGATAGCTTCAAAATCTTGCAACCAGATCCTTTCTTTATCCGGCTCAAATACTAGGCATCTATGGCCGGAAATGTTTATCTCTGATTTGTCCAACCGAGACTGCAAAAATAATTTGCCCGGAACTTGGATCACCATATTCCAAGTGCGACTCATTTGATGAGAGCGGATATTTGTTTCCAGTTTCATTTCTCATCGCACCCCCTTTTAAATTTTTAAATGCCAAAATTTGTTTAAATTGTATGCTTAATATGCCTATTTGTAAATATTATTTTAACGCGCCCGCATCTTGATCAAAGACGCAATATATGGTACACTTATATGACTTTTGCAAAAAAATAAAAAAATAAAACATGGAAGAAAATTTTGAACGATATTCGTCTTTGGCTACTATTGATCCGGATTTGGACGATGATGATTGTTTTGTCCAACACCACGAGCATGAAAATGTTTTGGATTTAATGACAATATCAGCAGAATTGCCGCCAAAACATAATGCTGATTTCGTTGATAAATTAAAAAAAACAGAAAATAATGAAATCCGTCGTCGCCTATTGCACAATCTAACTGCTTTTTTGAATGAAGGAAAACACAACTTGGGCAAGATACAACTGCGACCACACCAAATTTATGCTCTCACTCGTTTGGAAGACGCTTTGCAAGACGATACTTTTGAACGCGGCTATTTTGCTCATCCGACCGGCGCCGGTAAGACTATTTTGTTTATGTCGGTTATGCACGCTACTCAAGCCAAAAAATCGTTGATAATCGTTCCGACCATTCAACTGGCCAACCAAACAATATCAGCGATCAAGAAGAATTTGCCGGACAAAAAAATATCTTACGTTTTTTCCAATATCGACGAACAGCACAATGATATTGTCAGTGGTTATGATGGAGAGGTGGTAATAATGGTGAGAAATAGTTTTGTGTATAAAAATGAGGAAAGAAATGTTGATCGAGCCCACGATTTGTCCAAAGAAAAATTTGATTTGATCATCTGTGACGAAGCACATAATTATTTATCGAAAAATTTTCAGGACGCTTTGAGCCAACAGCAAGGTTTGATATTGGGAATGTCAGCTACACCCGATTATCTGTACTTGAAAAAAATTCGCGCCGGTCACGAAGACTATCGCGAATTTATTTGTAAAAAATCCATTGGTGATTATTTTGGCCAAGAGATTGATCAAATTTCTTTGGAAGAAGCAATGAAACGCGGTATTCTGGCTCCGGCGACGGCGATGGCGGTCAAGGTTAAAAATTTGGATTATAGCGAAGTGGAAATAACCGGTGGTGATTTTAATCAGAAAAGCTTGAATGAATTTTTTTCACGCGAGCAAAATTGGGCAATGATCAAAGAAGCGGCTCTCAATGTTTTCCAAAACGGTTTGCGATACGGAGACAAACACATTTCTATTAACAATAAAAAAGTTTTTATCGTTTGCAGTAATATCGAACAAGCCACAAGCTTTGAAGAAGAATTGCGCAGTCGCAACATCAAAGCAGAATCTGTGACCAGTCAAACACCGAAGAAAAATAACTCCAATTCAATACTGTCGGTCAGCCAGGTGTATGAACGTTACAAAAAAGATGTACACGACGATGATGCCATAAATGTGTTGTTGTCAGTCGATATGCTCAAAGAAGGATGGGATGAACCGATGGCGGAAGTGTGCATTTTTTTGCGACCAACTATTTCTTATGTTCTGTACAAACAAGTGGTGGGTAGAGTCTTGCGATTGAACCCCGACAATAAAAATAAAGTGGCAATGGTAATTGATTTTCATGCTGAAAAAAATGGTCAAGGAGTAAGTCAAATCAATCCGGTGGAAGTTTTTGGCGAGGTCAATTTGACCAATATAGAGAAAGTTGCTGACGAAAATAAAAATGGTAACGAGCACCAAAGACAACAATCCGCCAGCGGCGCATTGATTGATGATAATTTTATTCTCTCAGCGGAAATCATAGATTATAACGATTTTGGCACCAAGCCAAAGTCGATGGAAAAACTGGGGCCGGAGATGATTCGTTTTGATGATTGTATTTATTTGTCGAGAAAAGAAATCAATAGAATATATGGTTTAAAAAATAATAGCAACATCAATCACTTGGCCTTTGATTATAACGGAAAATATTTTTTTCCAGTAGAAAAATTGGAACGATATATTTTATCTTCTACGAATGCACACAAAAATGATCTGGCAGTTGGTGGACAGGTGGCGGAAAAGGCAATCAAAAAGACTATATTAAATAAAGAATTTTTTTCAAAAGCACTGTTTTATATCAAACAAATTGTCAAAAATCAGGACTACAATCCATTGGCCGAAGAGATGAAAATGTGGATAAATGAAGATCAGAAAATATCCGACTACCAATTGGAAAATCGGTTGTCATATCAGTTACTGATGCCGTACATCGAACGACAAATTAATATAGTACATCAAAAAATATCCGACCAAATTGCTGCCGCACAATCCGGCCAACAAACGCCACTATTTGATTTGCCAGGCATTATGGAAGAAGATTATCAAGCCATTGTGGTGAAAGGAGAGCAGTGTCGAAGGGAAAAAGAAGAAGCAATAAAGATAGAACAGCAGCAAGCGGAAGCCAGAAGAAAAGAAGAGGAGAACAAGAAGCAACAAATTGCTGAAGAAAAACAAGGACTAAATAAATTTATTGGTTCGATAAAAGAATACCATCTGATGTCCGAGCGAAAGGAAATGGGCTGGATGATGATCAGACTTGAAGAACGAGAGGTGGAAATCGATGGACACAAACAACAATATTTTGTCAAAAATGTTTTGGACGGAAGTAAACATTTGGTCAAAAAAATAGTTTTGGAGAAAAATAGTTATCAACCGGAATTGGCGGGCGGAGCTGACGGAGCAGTTTATTTTGTGAAAAAAACCGGCCGAACGGCCAAAGATTCATTAAATCCCAAAATAAAAATCGAATTTGTAACAATCGAGAAAGGTTCACCCATACTAGAATTGGCGCCCAAAGGTTATGAATGGGAACAATGGCCAGTAAAAGAAATATTTTATTGATGTTGATGATTTTTAAGTTTGACGGTGAGCAAAATCGCTTTTCGTTGATATAAATATCAGTGCAAATTATTTTTATAATTTAGTTATTACGACACAAAAACCTTGACTAATCATGAATATGATGTTATCATTTGGATAGTTTATTTTTTTAAAAATAAAAAAAATGGAAAATAAATTATTTGAATCAAATGAACAAAACGCCAATCAAGAAGCTTTGGCAAAATGGAGAGAGGCGGAGCAATCAATCAAAGAGGCAATTTTATCTTTAGATGATGATAGCGACGATAGCCAGACCTTGGAATATCTGACAGGTACACTAGCCGTCATAAAAGATAATATCAGTGAATTATCAGGCAAATCAAATTTGAAACAAAATAAAGAACAGGTGGGAGGCAGAATTATTTTTGGCGGGGATAAATATGAAGAAATGAGAAAAAAAAGCTGGATGACAAAATTACGAAAAGAAATAAATGTTCTTGGTTACGTTAAACCATCCGACGAAGCAAATAAAAGAAAACCAAAAGTAACAATTTTGGATCCAAGCCCAACCAAAATTGCCCCTTATCTTGAAAAAAATGAAATAAATGCTTAGATAATTATTTTTTGGATAATGTAAAAGTTCACTTATTAAAATAGAAGTGAACTTTTATTTATAAAAAACAAATGTGAGATAATGGGAGTATAAGAAAAAAATATGAATTGCATGCGCACTATTTTGTTGTTGTTATTTGCTTTGATTGGTTTTGGCGGTTGCTACTATCCGGTGGCCGGTCCCGATAGGAGCGTGAGTGACCAAAATACAATTCGACAAATTAACGAAGATAATTATGCCAAATATTTATTCAGTACCAATGACGCCAATTTCCAAGATGCAATCATTGATATAAACTTTGAAAATAATGATGCCAATGACGAGTATTTGAAAACATGCGGCGGTCTGCTGCCGCAAGGACATGTCCTGACAGATGAGCAAGATCAAACCATTACCTCAAAAACTGACTTATTGTCAAAGATTGTCCCGATCCAAACTCCTGAACAAGCCATAGCTTATGTTTACGCCACCAGTTGCTATCTCAATCCAAGTTTTTTGACTCAATATCAATTTGTAAACAAAAATACCACTGGCTATTTGGTGTCAGTTATTCGATACAATCCGATTGGTTGTGGCCGTCACGCTCATACCCGTTTGTTTTTTGATGTGACATACAATGGTGAAATATCATTGGCGCAAACCCAAGTTTTGGAATGGGGCAGTGAATATTGCGGCGACTAAAAAAATTCCCGCTAATTATTCCGCGAGAATTTTTCAAGTGATATTTTTATTGATAATTGATCGAATTGGTCACCGGTCCCTCCCTGAACAAGGTTTTTCTTTTGAGGGCAGTATTTGGACATTGTTCCAAAAAATTTTGAATCTGATCGGCAGTAACTTCTTTGAACTGTCCAAATATTTCTTGAGTGGCCGGATCGGGCGACGGATAATTTGTGTGAGCAATCTGATTCATGATTTGGGCGATATCCAGATAGACAGCCATGAATTTTTCTAAATTCATCTGGCTGGCAAAATTATTTTGATAGGATTCGGCAAACGATAAACCATTTTTTTCGTCCAACCAAAATTGGTAGCTACCGGCAACCAGTTGAGGGAAAAATCCTCCATACTTGTCACTGGCTAAGTTGTTATTGTTGGTGATATCATAACCAGCGGCGTTGTATAGCCGGATTTCGAAATCACCAAAATTTTCGTCACGAGAAAGCAATTGCTCACTCTCCAGTAAAGACAACATCAAGACCACATTGGCATTATTTTCCACCGAACTGTAATAGATAATTAAATTGGTATCCAAGTGGTCTGGTTTGGCACCTTGAATCTCCGGAGTCACAATATCATTCCAGATAGTGTGATGAGGATTGGAACTGCGTATTTGTGTTTGAATCGCAGTTTGACTATCATCGCCACAACCGATTAAACAGATTACAAGAAAAGCAATGAATAAAATTGAACAAAACAACATGATGAATTTGGACATTCATCATCGCCTCCTTTTTTGTTTTTTAATAATACGTATGTTCAATTTAGCTTGTTTTGTTTCGTTTTTCAATAGTAACAATATTGCTCGTTAAGCCGAAATACCAAAATATCTGATTGATTTTTTTGATAATATCGGATATAATATGTAGATTTATTATAAGTATTGCGAATATTTTTTGATGTTAATCACGAACAACAAATTTGGTTTAAGTATATTGTTATTTTTATCAGTATTGACTATCCTGCTGGCTTGGCAGTCCCGGAAAAATAATTCTGACGCGATCATTTCGTATGAATACAATACAACTCCGGTGCAAGCTATGACCAATCTAACGCTAAATGTGTATCCCGGCAGTTTAAATCAATCGATTGAATCCGACTCGACCAGCGCAGCCGAAGTGGCTTTGAGTACGGTTGATGTTTTTTTGGCACCGGATGCCGGTGTCGATTCGACCGGGGTTTTAAAAACAAATATCCGCGACCATCGCGGCATAGCAGCCGGTTGGACCCAAACGGTCAGTTGTGATGATTTTCAAGATGACCAAGGAAATATTATCGACGTTAATCAACTGACAATCACTCCTCAAAAAATTTATTCCGTTGCCAATTCCGATACAACCGGATTGTGGCTGGGCAGTAGCCATAATTTTATAAATCCAACCGATGTAACCCCGATTGTTGTCGCGCCAATTGGGTCGGGAACGGGGCGTTTCCGTTTGGAGAGTGATCTGGCATTGCACGTCAGCAAAGACGTCGTACCGGGAAATTACCATGCTGACATGACAATTACTGTTTCGTAAATATTTCAAAATAAAAAGATAGGAAACATCAAAAAAACAGCTAGCAAAAAGCAAACTGTTTTTTAAAAATGGGCGGTATTGGATTCGAACCAATGGCCTCTACCGTGTCGTGGTAGCGCTCTAGCCAACTGAGCTAACCGCCCGCGGGTTGAAAATTTTCTTTTTTCTAGATTAAATATTATCACACCGGCCGAAAAAAATGAAAAACTCCTCCAGCAGGTTGTTTGTTTTGCGAAAAAAAGGGGGCTAGAGGAGAAGTTTGATTATATTGTATCAGCGAAAGAGGAAAAATAAAAGGCAAATTTGGGAAGAAAAAATATGCAAGGATCAATATGCAATATTCAATTAAATCGTAAGAAATTCCAAACACTAACAATATGCAAGATCCAATACGCAATATGCAATTTAATCGCAGCGTAAAACTAAACAAAAACTATTCTTGTCATCCCCGCCTTGTGCGGGGATCTCATTCGTGACAATATGTAATGATCAATTTTCAATATCCAATATCCAATTAAAATCGCAAGGTGAAATTAAACATTAATTCATTTTGTCATACCCGAAAAGACATGAGCGAAGCGAATATTCTTTATCGGGTATCTCATACGTAACAATATACAAGGATCAATAGCCAATAATCAATTTAAGCGAAAGAAACCTCAAATTCCAAACTAAGACAATAATCAAGAAACAATATCTTGATCAAAAGATATTTTAGAATAGGCAATTTGTAACACACAAGATACAATAAATTTGATGTGATTTTTTTACATATCTATTTTGCATATTATGAAAATAATGATGATTGGCGATATTGTTGCTCGACCTGGTCGAAATTTGATAATAGATCAATTAAAGAATTATCGGCAAAAACACAATATTGACTGGGTGATTGCCAACGGAGAAAACTTGGCGGGAGGAATCGGCATTACCAAAAAAACAATGACCGATATGTTGGAGGCCGGGGTAGATGTCATTACTTCCGGTAATCATATATTCAAAAAAGAAGAGGCGCAAGAAATTTTGAATAACAAAAAAAGCAAGGTCTTACGGCCGGCAAATTATCCGCCGTCAGTGCCGGGAGCAGGCTGGAAATTGTTCGAGAATGATTTGGGACATAGAATCGTGGTGATTAATTTGATCGGTCGAGTTTTTTTTCGCGAAAACTTTGATTGTCCTTTCCGCACAGTTGATCAAATTTTGAAAAATGAAATGAAATCGGAAGGAATAGAACTAAACCAAATTGATGCGATAGTAGTTGATTTTCATGCAGAGGCAACCGGCGAGAAGATGGCTCTGGCCAATTATCTGGATGGTCGAGTTAGTGTGCTGGCCGGAACGCACACGCACGTGGCAACAGCTGATGAAAAAATTTTGCCAAATGGAACGGCCTATGTGTCCGACTTGGGGATGGCGGGATTGGTTGATTCTAACTTGGGAGTTGACAAAAATGCGGTGATAAGTCAATTCTTAACTCAACTTCCAAAAAAATTTGTGTGGAAAACTTTGGGGCCGGCAAAAGCCACCGGCGTAGTGTTAAATTTGAAAAGAGGCTCTATTAAGCCACTTTCAATTAAGAGATTTTTTCTGCAAAATGACTATTAAGTCCAGTGTTTGACAATGGCTAATTGGTGCGGTTATTATGACCTTGATGTTATTTATTTTATTTATTTTTTTTAAGGAGGTGAGTGTGAACAAACAAGAACTCATCGAAGTAATTGCCAAGAAAACCGGGCTATCAAAAAGAAACGTTGGTTTGGTAGCAAACGAAATGATTGCTGAAATTACCGGTCAATTGCAAAAAGGCAAAAAAGTAGTTATGGCTGGTTTTGGAACTTTTATGACCAGCAAAAGAGCAGCTAGACAAGGTGTAAACCCACAAAATCCATCACAACCAATCAAGATTCCTGCTTCTAACGTAGCTAAATTCCGCCCAGGCAAAACATTGAAACAGGCAGTTAAGAAATAGTTTTTCGCACTTACGAAAAAAATATCGCAAAAAAATTCCTTGGACGAGGGATTTTTTTGTTGGTAAATAATGCACTATCGAAGCGGGCGACGAATAAGTTATAATTATGGTGAGAAGAGTAGAGATTTAATATTTTTACAATAAAATGAAAATAAAAAGGAACCAAAATAGACAAACCGTATTGGATATTTCCAGCTGGACAATAATAAAAATTATCATTATCTGCGCGTTGGCGGTATTGTTATACTACATCCGCAGCGTGTTGTATCTGATGTTTATTGTGACAATTATCGTGGCCGCTTTGAGTCCATCAGTGGAATGGCTGCAAAAGAAAAAAGTGCCACGACTGATGGCTGTTTTGATAGTATTCGCCGCTATTATTTTGGTCATTATTTTTGGCGCTTATATAGTGGTACCACCACTATTGGGACAGCTGGAACAATTTGCCACCGAGTTTCCAAAAAGGCTGAATGAATATCTACAAGACGAAAATACGCGCTTTAATTTTTTACAAATAAAAGACCAACTGATCGAGGCTGGCTTGATCGACAATCTGGGCAAAACCTTGGAAATAGCTTATTCACAGCTGAGTAATGTTTCATCAATTTTGATCAATCAAACATTCAACTTCATTGGTTATATTGTTTCTTTTGTATCATTGATTTTTTTGACTTTTTATTTTTTATTAGAAGAAGAAGCTTTGAGAAGTTTTTTGATGTCAATTTTACCGCACAAAAAGCAAATTTCAGTTTTTAATATTATCCAAAAAACCAATAAGAAAACAGGGTTATGGTTGAGAGGACAACTGATGGTAGTAACAGCAATCGGTTTGATGACCTATATCGGACTTTCCATTTTGGGAGTGAAATTTCCATTGGTAATGGCGATTATTGCCGGTGTAGCCAGTATAGTACCAATGGTTGGACCGATAGCCGGCGCCACTCCCGCAGTATTGGTCGGTATGACACAATCAGTCTGGGTAGCAGTGGGTGTCATACTCATGGCAATATTAATCCAACAAATTGAAGGGC
>Ga0116156_10002650_pt1 | contig 16150 bp, 9 predicted proteins | sample AD_UKC045_MetaG_FD_89891 | JGI IMG/M metagenome (GOLD analysis project Ga0116156, IMG submission 89891) | Active sludge microbial communities of municipal wastewater-treating anaerobic digesters from USA - AD_UKC045_MetaG | ecosystem: Engineered > Bioreactor > Anaerobic > Digestate | place: USA... | reverse complement strand
TTCGGCGACGAAGAGACCTCCAAATGCTACGAGCCTGAACTGCCTCAAATCGAGGAGTTCGGCATGAGGACTCTGCTTCAGGACGAAAAAGAGCTTATCGGACTCTATCTATCCCACAATCCGCTTGATCCGTACAGAGCGTGGTTGACTCAGAAGGCGAATATTTCCGCCGTAGAAGTGGTCGAGATAGACCCTTCCGAGCGAAGAGAAGTCGTGGTGGCGGGATCAATATCGCGGGTAAAAACTTTCAACTTGAAGTCAGGCGACCAGATGGCATTCGTCGATCTGGAGGACTACACCGGCAAAATCCTCGTCTCTATCGGTCCGAGGGAATGGGTAAAATATTCAAATCATGTTCGAGAGGACAACGTGGTGGCGGTGAAGGGCCGCGTCTGGGCAAAATCAAGGGACAACGGCGGCGGCGAAGACGACGAGGAAACTCTTGAATACAGAGTCATGTGCAATGAAATAGAGCCTTATCTTGAAACTCCCGAAGCCGGCAAAAAATCCGAGCCAGTGAAACGAAGAGTCCATTTTAGAATCGCAGGTTCGACAGGCGACGAGAAGTCGGCGGAGTTGGTGCGCGAACTCAAGCGCCTCCTTAACGCGAACAGCGGCGACAACGACGTCGTGATTCATATCGACGAAGGAAAAAAAGCCCGCAAGTTCCTTCTCTCCGGCAATAGCGGCGCGCGTTACAGCCCTGAACTGTTGCGTATCGCCAGAAGAATTTTCGGCGAGAGCAACGTCTGGGTCGAAACCGACAGACAGTAGCTGCGCCTTAGCGTTAATGCGGGCAATCGCCATGCGCGGGTCTTATCACAAACATTTCCCGAATTGTTTAACGGATTTGAATTGACTTATTCGTGCATCCGTAAAGTTATGAAACCTACAATGTCGTTCCGATCTGATAGCTAGCGTAATTCGCTGGCCGGAGGAAGGTTGTACACGGATTTAAGCCATTCTTTTAGATCAGATTCGAGTTGAGGATTTAGAAGAATGATGCTGAGGTGGCCGTGAGGGTATCTCTTCAGAACAGGTTTGTCCCAAGAATGCCAGAGATTTTCCGTCACTTCCTCCGGAACCATAGCGTCGTAGATTCCGTGAGCGATAAAAATTCTTTCGGGCGGCAACAAAGGTTTCAGATTCGGCAAAGACATGCCCGCCAAAGTGTCCTTATATTTAGTGATGAGGCGGGCGGCCCTCGGATTCTCTTTTTCGAACAGCCTTCCGAGCCTGCTTGTTTTGAAAATCTCGCCGAGGTCGGAGGCGGGGCATACCAGCACCGCGAAGTCCACAAGCGGCTCTACGCACGCCATAAGGCCGCTTAACAGGCCTCCGAAAGACACGCCCATCACGCCGACCAGCCGCGCGCCTTTTTTCTTCTTCGCCCAGTTTGCCACCGACATCACGTCGAACAGCGACTGCCGCATCGTCTCCATCGTGTGAATGGCGTCTTCTTTGAACGTGTGTTCGCCAGCGAAAGAGTCCCTCGGCGTCCGATTCATGTGATAGGGCAGGTCGGGCATCGCGCAGTTGATACCGTCGCGCACCAGCAATCTGCAATACCTGTCGAACAGCAGGTAAGACTCCATCCGCCAACCGTGAAGAAGTATCACCATCGGGAGGTCGGGCCGACCATGACGCTCGTAATACCGCCCGTGAACGATGTTGTTCGCTCGATGCCTCGTGTACACCGGGCTGTCGAACTGAAAACGCATAATGTTATAGTTGCGACGCGCCGAAGGCGAGGATATCTTCATATCCGGCACATAACCGGGATTCTTAAAGTATTCGAGAGGTTCTCGCGCGTTTTCGTTCTCGACGTATTCTTCAAGGCTGCCTATAGCAGCCGCCACCTCGGCGGCGTTCTTCTGCTTGCCCATATACATATAGGACATTTCGTCGATCGATCTGACCAGATATTCCCATAACATGCGAAAATTATGGCCGGAGCCAATCTTTTTGTCAAAGAGACCCGCATTAATGTATAATGACGCTGACGACCGAGCGCGCGGCGAGCAACGCGCCTCTGTCGCGGGAGCGACTCTCTCTATTCACGGAGGTGGCGGCTGATGCCCGAAAGTGTCAAATGCCCGTTCTGCAATTATGAAACGCCTTACCCTACCCGCGACAAAGTGTTCGAGTGCATGGGCGAATGCTATTCCACCTACACTCTTGCCGGCGTCGACGACGACAGAATCCGCATGAAGATGCGCCTCATCGAAGTCTTCTTTCTGGATCATGGCGACACGCCCATGATCGCTCCCGATGAAATCGATTCCAAATGCGAATTCAAAACCATTCCCGCATGCGTCGCCGATGAGATAATCGTCTTCTCCCGCCAGAAACGCGTCGATGAGCACGAAATCGACAAACTCAAGAACGCCGACGAGATTGAGATTGAGATCGGCATCGACACGCTCGAAAGGCTGCGCGCTGCTCTAGACCGCTTCGAGCGCGACGTCAACGATGATTCCACTCCCAAAGAAAACCTTATAAACGAAATCAAACTTGTTGAAACAATAGCGCGGGTCATCAGGGAAAAACTGGAACTATCGCTTTGAAAACCGCGCGCCGCGCCTTAACTTCAATTTTCTTCTCAGTGTCATTTGCCGTGTTCGCCGCGAGTTTCGCCGTATGCGCTCAAAACGACATCGAAGGTTCAGCGGCTCAAGATAAAAGAACCTGCGTCGTTAGGGTCAATGACGAGGCCGGCTCCGGTTTCGGGTCCGCCGCTCAAGCCGCCCTATCTGAAATCCTGAGACTGAACGGTTGCGAAACTGTCGACGCCTCTGACTCCGCGCCGCTCTCTGAACGCGATGTCATTGAATTCATTTATACCATCGAAAACTTTAAGACCAAGAAGAAAATCAACACGAAGGGAGCTTTGCTGGCTGGAGGCATTTCATCCGCTTACGTCAACTCCGTGACAGTTTCAGCCCGTCTTGAAGCTGTCTCAGGCGGACAAGCTTTTTTCAACAAAGAAGCGGAATACGAAAACAATCCGAGCGAGATATATTCGGCATGGCGGCGCGCGGAAGGAACAAAAAAACGAGCCTCCGAGTTTGCGGCTTACGAATTGGCTTCGGATTTCATCGTCGAATCAGACTGGATCGAAAATAGAAAAAACATAAGCAGGCCCGCGTCTCCGCCAAGCGATCTTCTCACGAAAGACAGCGATGTCTGGTCGTTTGTGGCGGGAGGGTTCGCTGGAATCGCGATTCATGAAGCGGGGCATTTCGCAGGCGCCGCGTTGACCGGACATAACGCGCGGTTCAAGGGAAACGACTCCCGCACATTCACCGCAGGCCCTGAGCTTTCGCTTTTCGCATCTCTTCTGTTCTCGCACAGGACAGGCAAAGACATGCTTCTGCCGCTGCTTCCGGACGTCGTTTACGACTTTGACGTGTTCGAGACTTCGGCTGGGCTTGAATACGCGGACGAGAACGGCGCTCCTATATCGAACGGCGCGCGGGATCACTCTCTGCTCTCGTATTCCGGCGTGATGTTCCAGACTTTCGCCAACGAGATAATCCTTACGCGGCGGCCCGATCTGATAGAGCATGACGATCCGTTTGCCAAAGGCATTTTCTTTATTAATGTAGTTCTCCCAGTGTTCTATATAGCGCACGGCTACTCGGACCCTAACAGCGATTTGCTGTTGTTGCAGAAGAGTTCGGGGCTGGACAGATGGCAGGTAAACGCGATGGTCGCCGCGCCCGCCGCTCTGGACGCGTACAGGTTTTACCATCCCGAAAAGAAAAAGTTGCGAATTTACTCGCGCATAGCCAAACTTATTCCTGTTATTGTGTGCCTGACCAGATGAAAGCCGAAGACTGAAATCCGACGAAGGCGCATAAAGGCGGCGCGGCTCGCGGCGCCGCCGGAGGATATTTGAATATCAAGGCCCTCACTTTTACCAGTTATTTTTACCTGATGTCATACGCGTTCGCCGTCACCATAATCGGTCCGTGCAACGCCGGGATAGACGCGGATTTCCATGCGGGCGAGCGCGCTATGGGGGCGCTCGTTTCAGTTCATTTCATAGGATTCATCGTCACAACCCTCTATGCGGGGTATCTCATCGACCGCATAGGGCTTAAGCCGGTTATGGTCGCCGGAGTATCTTTGCTCGGCGCGATGCTGGTCGCGTTTGGTTTGTCCCGGTCGCTCACGGCTCTATTTATTGTGATGTTTATCATGGGAGTCGGCGGCGGCGCGGTGGAAAGCTCAGTCAACGCGCTTGTTTCCGCCATTCACAAAGACACGCGAGTGTACTCTCTCAATCTGTTGCACGTTTTTTTCGGCGTGGGAGCGTTCACATGGCCGATGATAGCGGGCTATCTGCTTGAAACAGGCATGTCGTGGCGGCCCCTTTACCACATGATCGGCGCTTTCTCATTCGCGATGGCTCTTATCGTCGCAGCTCAGAAGTACCCCGAAGCCGAAGCGGGGCAGGCGGTGAAACTCGGCGACGTGTTCGGCATGATAAAAAAACCGACCGTGCTGCTCGTCGGAGGCGTCGTCGCTTTTTACGTCGGCGGCGAGATGGGCATCAACACGTGGGTCGTCAGATATTTCGAACAGGAGCTTCAATTCAAATCCGCAGCAGCGCCCGTCATAGGAATACTGGTGACCCCCAGCTTCGTTCTCTCGTTCTTCTGGTTCACCATGACCGTCGGCAGACTCGTTGCGACCTTCGCGGGAAAGGTGGTTCCCGACTACATTTTGTTGAGAGTAGTGACCGCGCTGTCCGCAGCGTCGGCAGTGACCGCATTCTTAGTGAGAAGCCCACTCGCCGCCGGTTTTTTCATCGGCCTTACAGGTCTTTTCTTCTCCGGCATATTCGCCACCTCCGTGGCTATCGGCGGCAACAGGTTCCCCGACAGGCTCGGCATGATAAGCGGCATCGTCATAGGTTTCTCAGGACTTGGAAATGTGCTCTTTAACTATGGGGTAGGGGAAGTGGCCCAGAGAACAGGCAGTATCAGAATCGGCTTGCTCTTCGCATCCGCCATGCTTGTGTGCATGGCCGCATGCGCTTTCTCAATCAAGAAACCCGGCGAAGCCTACAAAGGCGACGGTTGAATGATTCCGGGTGTCGTCTAATAAAATCGCAAACAAATCAAGATAGCTTTAGTTTCCGGTTTGGAGTTTCTTCACCAAGTTGTCGAGTTCGGCGGAAAGGTTTTTGAGGGTTTGCACGGCGTCCGCCGCGTTGGCCGCCAAGTTGGAAGTCTCCTCCGAGAACGTCAGTATGTCTTTCATCGAAGATTCAACTTGCTTTATCTCGCCTCTGCGCTGTTCGATTGATTCAGTGGTCTGCTTTATAAGAACAGTGACCCCGTTGATGGATTCGAGGATTTTATCGAGCGCCAATCCGGCTCTGTCGGACAATGCGCTTCCTTCGACAACCCTGTTTCTGGCCCGGTCGGTCGATTCGTTCGCTTTCTTGACGCGCTCCTGTATTCGCCTGACGATAGTGGTGATTTCCCGCGTGGACTCGACGCTTTTCACCGCCAGCGAACTGATTTCCTTTGCGACCACCGAGAAGCCTCGTCCGTAATCTCCCGCGCGCGCGGCCTCGATGGAAGCGTTAAGAGAGAGCAGGTTGGTCTGGTCGGAAATCTCGTCGATAGCTTTAACTATCTCATCGATTTCGTCCGCGCTCACTTCTAGGTCCTGCATGACCGAATTGATTTCCTCCATCGCCTCGCCGACCTGCCGCATACCGGCAACGGCCTTGCGCGTGGTGTCGCCTCCGGAGGCGGCGTCCTCGTTGGTCCGTTCCGAGAGGCTCAGCATATCTTTGGAACGGGTCACCACCGCCACCACAGAAGCCGCCATATCGTCCACGAAACGCGAAGTCTTTCTTATGGATTCCGCCTGTCTCAAAGCGCCTTCCTGAAGTTGCTCGGTAATGACCCTGATGTTCGCGCACGTGCTGTCGACGGAGGCGGAGCTTTCGCGAACCTTCGATACCAGAAGTCTCAACCTCTTGAACATGTGGTTGAGATTCTTCTTGAGGTCGGCGATTATGCCCTGTTCGTCGCTCCTGACAGGCAGTTGAACCGAAAGGTCGCCGTCCGTCGCCTGCGCCACCGTGACGAGAATCTCGCGAACCTGCCTTTCGAGCGTCTCCTTCTGCTCGGAGTCGGTCTGCTTCATCGCCTCTATCTGTTCTATCTTCACCTTGAGGTCGGATGTCATCTGATTCAACGCGCGTCCGACCCTGCTGATTTCGTCCGATCTGCGCGTCTCGAACACCACCGTGAAATCCCCTTCGGACGCGGCTTCGATAACTTTCAAAAGCTGGGAGACTTCTCCTTCGAGATAGCTTCTCCTCGATTTGTTCATCTCTATCATGCTTTGCAGGTCGACTATCATTTCAGAGAGGGCGACGCCCAGCCTGCCGATTTCGTCTTTGTCGTCCCCGGAATAAACCTTCGTGAAATCGCCCTGAGCCGCCGCGTTGATAATTTCAAGCAGTTCGGTGACTTTCTGTTCCAGATACAATCTTTGGGAGTTATCGCGGGCTATCATCGCGTCGAGGTCGGAAATCATCTGGTTGAGCGAGTTGGCGATGGCGGTGAACTCAGCGTCGTCATCCGAGCATTCAAAACGCGCAGTGAAATCCCCTTTGGCGGCGGCGTCTATGGTGGTCGTAAGCTTAGCCACTTGAGACTCAAGGTATGCGCGCTGTTTCTTGTCTTTGTCCACCATCAGGCGCAAGTTGGACACCATAACGTTGAAGGCGTGAGTCAGGCGGCCCACTTCATCCTTGGAATCCACCGGCAAAGGCTCGACATCCAAGTGCCCCGTCGCCACACGGTCGGCGCTTTGCGCCATTTTGATTATCGGAGCGGTCAATTCCTCCGTGAACTTCTTCGCGCGCGTGTACACCGCCGCCAGCATCAGACCCGTGAATCCGACACACGCGAAAAATATCAGAACCAGCGCCCGGCGCACAGCGTTGTTGTCCGTCGCTATTATCAGCGAAATGGTTTCCTCGTCCGTTTTTTGCAACTCGACATGCGAGAGGTCCAGCCGTTTGCCGATGAATCGAATCTTTTTTCTGGCTTTTTCTATCTTTTCCGGGACTCCGGCTTTCTTTTTTCTTTTGACTACCTTATCCGCAAGAGAAGACGCTATTACTTCGCCGTTACGCGTTATCATTATTTCAGCGCCTATGAGAGAAGACAGCCTTTGGGCGAAGTTATTGTCTAAAAAATAGCCGACCGTGACCGCGCCGACGTTATTGTTGTTGAAGACGACAGGAGACGTGCTAATCAGAGCCGGTTTCCCGTCAACCGCCGTTATAGATTGAGACGACTCGCCGGAAAGCGCCGCGGCCACATAATCGACTCCGCCTTCCTGTTCGGCGAACACGTCCGGCGCGTGGCCCTTTGCTATCACAAATCCGTCCCGCTCGTGCACGGTTATTATGTCCACGTTCATATTCTTGAATAGCGGGGTTATAACGCCCAAAACGAGGTGCCGGCGGCTGTCGTCCACGCCTAGACGCACATCGTTGTAAGAAGATATCATCGTCGCGAACGCCATGGAGCCGCGCTTCAAATCCTCATAGTTCGACTTGGCGCTCGACGCCTTTATCCTGTTCTCCCGCTGAATCGTGCTCTGATTCATCCAGAAAAAAACAATGACGATGAACAGCGAGGCGGCCGCGATGGCCACCGGCGGGATAATCGAGGATCTGAACACTCTGGCGCTGATATTCATCTGGCTGGCACCTCTGCCGGAGCAATTTTATTTAACGGCTCTTGCCGCTCTATCATCCGGCCATGCGCCGGACGACCATATTCAATATGTCATTCTTTAAAAAGAAGCACTGACGCGGCCTGCTCGTAAAAACCCGGATCGCGTTCGGCAAATCCGACTTCCGGGATGCCTGTGGATGGATTCAGCACCGGCGCGCCGAGCGGCGTCGTGGCGTTCCTGTCCAACGACAACAGCACTTCTTTCAACTTGTCCGAAATCCTTTTCGGGAGCCTGTTGGACACCACCCAAGCGTCGTTAGGAATCGGCGGCGTAGTGTGAATTATCCTATAGACATCTCCATACCGCTTCTTATTTATCCTGTAGCTGGTCTCCCATGTGGCTCCGCCGTCCACGACCCTGTTCTTCACGGCCTTTGCCACCTCGTCGTGGTCGCCCAGATAAAAGTATTTTTTGAAAAATGTCTTTGGCTCCAGTCCTTGTTCCCTCATATAAGCCACAGGCATTTTATATCCCGAACTCGAAGTCTGATCCACAAAAGCGAAAACCTTGTTCTTAAGCCCTGAAAAATCCTTGATGCCTGAGTCCTTGTGCGTTATCACATAGCCCAGATAATGGTCGCTGTCTTTGCCTTCATAATCGCGGATGGAAGTGGCGATGTAGCGTATATTAGCATTTGCGCGACGCGCTTTTAGGTATGAAATCGCGTTAAGACAGGCGAAATGAACCCTTCCCAGCGATATCTCCCTGACTAATTCGTCGTATGACTGATAAAGCACTATGTCGAATGTTTCGCCTGTCTGCAAATCAATGTAGTCTAAAAGCGGCTCAAACATGGCCTTCATTTCGGCCTCTGAACCCCATGGAACCACGCTGAATATATAATTCTGAGCTGATGCGCGCGCGGTAATAAAAACCGCCGCAAGCGTCACAATCGCAGAAAATACGGCTCTCATTTTCATAAGCATTCAGTATTATACAACCTTGTTTTGAATAAGGCCATATATGATGGACGCCCGACGGTTATGATTAAAGTCGAACGGAATTCATGTCGCGATATTTAGAGCCTGAGACAATATCTGTTTTAATTCCTGAAGGTCGAAAGGTTTTTGCAGAAACGAGATAGCGCCTTTTTCGAGCAAAGCTGCCGCCGCCCCGTCTTTGCTGTATCCTGAGCAAATGACAATTTTTGCTCGCGGGTCGATTTTTTTCAGTTCTTCAAAAACTTCAGAACCGTCCATTTCAGGCATTATCATATCCAAGATAACGACATCCAGTTCAGAATGATTCATTCTAAAATAATCCACGCCTTCGGCGCCGGATGACGCGGTAACCACTGAACAGCCCGAAACTCGCAAAAGGCGAGATGTCATAGAAAGGAAGTCTGTGTTGTCGTCAATCAAGAGTATAGAACAGCTTTTGTTATCATAGACAGGCTGGAAAGTGTCGGCGATGAACGCTTCTTCCGCCCCGGCCACAGGAAGCAGCATGGTAACTGTGGTTCCCTTGCCGGGTCTGCTTTCGACTCTTATATGCCCGTTGTGGTTCGTGATTATGCCGTGAGCTATATATAATCCCAGCCCGGTCCCGATTCCGACTTCTTTGGTTGTGAAAAAAGGCTCGAAAACTTTTAAAAGCGTTTCTTCGTCCATGCCGTGGCCGGAGTCAGTTATTGAAATGCGGCAGTAATTGCCGGGAGGAAGAACAGGTTCGACTGCTCCTAATTCCTTGACATCAATGTTGATCACGCAACATGATATCAGGATCTCGCCCGCTCCCATCATGGCGTCCGAGGCGTTTATGCAGACATTCAGCAGGGCTTGATTGATTTGATTTGAATCTACGCTCACCACCGGAGACGGGATTTGCGTGTCGGTTTTCACCTTTACGCTTATCGGAATGGTTCTGGATAGAATGTCGACAAGGTCGTTGATTAACGTGTCCGCAGAAACAGGCCGAACGTTGAGTTTCTCTTTTCGAGAGAAAGTGAGAAGCTTCATTGTGAGTTCTTTTGCGCGTTTAGTGACATCTTTGATTTTATGAAACCGGTCGGCGCCGGGCGAGTCAGGATGCTGCGCGAGCGCGACGTCGCACGTACCCATAATCACAGCCAGCATGTTGTTAAAATCGTGAGCCACGCCTCCAGTCATTGTGCCGATCGCTTCAAGCTTTTTTGATTGGAACAACTGCTGCTGCAACATTTCATTTTCTCGCTGCTTGCTTATAAGATCGGTGATGTCGCGTATCACGGTCGCCATGCACACGTCGCTGCCGTCTTCGTTATTCCTCACTGCGAACTTCGTTATCAGAGCCTCGATGATTTCGCCTGTTTTCAGGTTTCTTATCTTGGCTTGGCCCGACCATGTTCCTTTTGAAATCAGCGCTGGCATAATGTCATTTCTGATTGAGGCATGCTCTTCTTTCACGGCTATGTCAAAGACCGACAAATCCGATATGTCGGAATCCTCGTTAAGTCCGATGAGCTTTTTCCCGTTTTTGTTCATAAAGAGCAGTTTGCCTTCGATGTCAGCCATGCCGATCAAATCAACGCTGTTTTCCACGAGAGCTTTGAACTTCATCAGTTCAGTTTCGGCGTTTTTCTTGTCTGTAATGTCTCTAGCCACGAATAGAACTGATTTAACGCATCCGTTTGATTTAACCGGAACTGCCACGCAGTCGAACCACTCCATGCCCGTGAATTCCATGATATTGATCTCGCGTCTGATGGGTTCGCCTTTCGCCACCGCGCAGTCAAAAATATCCTTGATCAGCCTGTATGAAAATTCAGGCGAAATTGTAGAAACTCTCTGTCCTAAAATGGCATTGGCAGGCAAATTAATCATCTTTAGGATGGAAGCGTTCACATATTTGACCACTCCGTCAACGCCGATAAGGCAGATAAAATCGCTTGAAGATTCGGCAAGCAGTCGGTATTTCTCTTCCGACTCCAGCAGTTTTGCGGTTTTATCGTCAATTTCGAGTTTGAAGTTTTTAAGCTCGGCGGCCATTCGGTTGAAACCATTTGCCAGAAGCATTGCTTCATCCAGCGACGACACTCTAACTCGGGTGTCCAAATCGCCCCTCGAAATCCCCCGCATCGCCGATACCACATCAAGAATGGGGCGGACAGTGAAACGCGCGAGAAAAACGGCAACTATAGCTCCGATCATGCACAGCAACGCAAGAGAAGCCATATTGCGCGCAAAATTCGCTCTCTCTTCCTCAATGAATCGGCTGACGAAATAGCCTGTCTCTATTCGCCCCCAGTTTTTGCCGTTCATAGTCATCGGCATGGATATTTTGCCGAACAATGGAGATTGAGGGGCTATTAAATCTATTGACGTGTTTTCTGCGGCGTCTGAAAAATGCTCGATGTCGGGAATTTCGAGGCCGCGTTTTCTAGCCAGTTCGTAGTTAAAGGCAAAAGCCGAAGGGCAGCCTTCTTCATTAAAAACTATCACGTACAAAAGCTGGAGTATTTCAGGGCCTTCGTCTTTTGTGTATAGCGTCAGGACGTTTTTAACATAGTTGTCGGTGCGCTCCCAATCCGGCTGAGGGCTCAGCGTGTGAGCCGAAGCGATAAGAGACGCCATGCGCGCCATTTCGTCGCGCGCCTGTCTCTCTCTCATTTTTAAACCGGATGAAAGGCTTATATAGGAAAAAACCGCCATGCTGACAAACAACAACGCAACGACGAAAGCGATTATCTTGGACTGAAGCCTGATAGGCGGCCTTTCGGAGTTCTGATCGCGGTTTTTCATCCGCCTGTCCTTTCGAAACTAACGTTTTTTTGCGACATCAGATAGTCTGGAGATATTTTCCTTTGCTTCGGCGCGCCACGTTTTGTCGGCTGTGATATCCGCGACGATTTTCCAGCGCCTGACGGCTTCTTCGACGTTCCCGCCGCGCTCAAGATTCAACGCGTATCTTTTCAGAGAAGGTTCGGATCGCGCAAGGAAAGCATTGCAGTATTTCCTGTCGTATGCTCCCTCTTTGGTTTCCTCACAAATCTTTCTGACTTCATCAATATAATTGCCGTAGCCAAATAAATCAGTGTAAATGCTCTGCATGTCAAGAAGCAGAAGGGGCCTTTTCTTCAACAGTGATTCGTATATATTATATGCGGTTTCTTTATCGCCGTTCATTTCATGACTTCTTGCGAGTCTGTATAGTAAGTCTTCTTTCTTATTGTCGTCAGCGAAGTCGAGGGCTTTTTTGAAGGATTGAGCGGCCTGCGGCCACCTCCCGGCATTGTAGAGTTTCCATGCCTTAGAGTAAGCGTCGCGTCCTTTTTGCGAACTGAACTGAATTGTCGGCATTGCGTAAACGCCTTGATTCGAGCCTAAAAACAGCATGTCCGAATTTACCGCAACCGCTGTGATATTGTTTGCTTCGAGACCGCAGTCCTTGCCGAAACGCTCCCATCTGCCGGTCAGCCTGCTGTGTTTATAAATGCCTTGTTTTGTGGCGACCCACACGTTCGGGCCGTCTACGAACAAATCGTTCACGTGCGTTCCGCAGACGGCTCCGGCGTCGTTGTAAGAGACAAGATGTCTCGTGCGCGTGTCAAATCTATATACGCCGGAATTGTTAGGTCCCGGAGGAAAAGTGCGTTCCCGGCAGCCTATCCACATTGCGTCGCCGTCCGCCTGCGCTGTTTGAACATCGAATAAGTCCACGCCGACGTGATTGAACGCTCCTGTGGCGGCGTTGAGTTTTCTTATGCCTGTGTCCATTCCGGCCCATACCGATTCTCTTGCGCGGATCAGAAATGTCATGTGAGGCGAGAATCGCATGTAGTCGCCTTGATGCGGCTCCTGTTTCTTTGTGTTGCGGTCTATTGTGATATAACCGAATTTTCTAACTCCGATCCATGTCGAATCAGGGTCGATCAGGATGGCTTCTATGTTGGCGGATTCCGGCATGTCGCGCAGAATGAAATAATCAGTCCATTTCTCAAGCCTTCTGTCAAAAACCGCGAAATATCCATATCCTCCGTGCCATATTTCGTCCCCGTCCGAAGCCATTTTCGTTACCGCTCGAAATGTTTTTTTAGCTCCGGCGGCTTTCTCTTCAGGCAGAAAAGTCTTTAAGGAAAAATCTTTGATTGAAATTCGAGTAAGCCCGTTGAAATCGGTTCCCACCCAGACTTCATCTGAGACTGTTATCAATGAAAATATCTTGTCGCTTAAAAGTCCGTCTCTGACAGTGAACCTTCTCCAAGGAGAAGAAGCCTTTGCGCCGCCGGTAAGAATAGATTTTTCGTTCGCCGCGCCGTCCGCTCCGTCTTTACTCTCCGCCATGCTTTTCATCAGCTCGAATCTTTCAGGGCCGATGATGCGAATTCCTTGGTCGGATCCGAAATACAGGTTTTTGCCATCCGTAATCGCAGAAGTCAACGCAAAATCAGGCAATCCGGTTTCGACGTCTATAAAAACCCATTTGTCTTTCTCAATATCTTCGAAAACCAGACTTCCTGAAGTCGTGACGATAAGCCGTCCTCCTCGATATTTCATTATTCTGCTCGTCTGAAAGCTTTCCACTCCGGTTTTTTGCTTTACTTGCTTGAAAGAGCCATTCTTTGCGTTGTAAATCAGATAACCGTCGTAGCAGGAAATAAGCGTTTCCGAGCCATCCGGCGCTAGAACAAAACCCGCAAGCTCGGTCTCCTTTTTTGTAAAACACTCCGGTTTTAGAGGTCGCTTATTCGGGTTGACGAGGCATAGTCTCAGTCCCTCTTCCTTTATGTAGCTTGCGATGATTCTGTCTTCGGCATATGTAAGGCCTGAAAATTTTCCGTCAAGGAGCTTTTGGAGTCTGTTCGATGCCGTGTCATATGCAAAAAAACCGCTGTGGCCGGATATATAAATATCGTTTTTGATTCTAACTAGTTCAATTGCGCTTTTAAGACCTTCGAATATATCCGGGCCGGCATGGGACCAACGATTGGATATTGTGTCCAGCCTTAAAAGACCGTTCCCGCCTGTTCCGATGTAGACAATGTCGCCGACCGGCTCGACGTCATGTATCTCAAGTTTCTTATACGCGCCCCCCGCATCATATATCGACCATTTGCCGGTCTCAGGTTTCAATCGAGCCAGACCGAACCCCCTCAGCCCGAACCAGACACATCCTCCTTCGAATTTGACTGAATCAACGTACATGTTCCCAATTGAATCGGGAGGAGAGGGCAGGGGCTTTTCAACTGCCCATTCCGGGCGAACTGCCTCATATTTTATCTCATATTCCGCAGGTTTTTTATCCCTTCGGCAGCCGGACAACGACATTGACGATAATAGGGATATTGCGATAGAAAACATTGCTATCGCCGTTTTTCTTCGATTTAATATTAAATATTCGGAAAGACTTTGATCTGCCTCGCTTTTGTGAAAAACGACAAACTTTCTAGCTTTTCGAATATTTTCGTTTTTAATTCCCACTTGTGTCATATCGCTTTGGTTGCTATTCAGATTTAGTGTATGTTATCACAAATTAGTGACAATATGATAGATATTCATTATTTTATTAATCCTGTCAGTTTATGTGCCGTAACGTGATTCCACTCCGACCCGAAATATTGTCACAATTCTAATCATGCGGGAATGCTCAATCAACGTCCCACGTCCATTGTTGACCATGACCACATATATTGATAATATTCAGTATATTTAAAGGAGGCGCACCTATGGATTGGGGCATGAAGAACAGGATATCGAAGATTATCAGGCCGGAAACCGGCAGAGCGGTTATGCTGGCTGTGGATCACGGATATTTTCTCGGGCCTACGCGCGACTTGGAAGTTTTGAAAAAGACGATTTCTCCCTTGATCACATACGCTGATTCTCTGATGCTGACGCGCGGCGCGCTGCGCTCGTCAGTTGACAGCCAAACAACTACGCCAATTGTCCTGCGCGTGTCGGGCGGCTCAAGCGTCATAGGCGAAAGCCTAGCGAATGAGGGCTTGATTACTTCGATGGAAGACGCAATACGGCTGAACGCCGTGGCCGTGGCCATTTCCATCTTTGTCGGCACGCAGTATGAAAAACAGAATCTGCTGAACATGGCGGAACTGGTGAATCAGGGCGAGAGGGTGGGCGTGCCGGTGCTGGCAGTAACCGCCGTAGGCAAGGAACTCGGAAAGAGAGATCAGCGGTTCCTGTCGCTCTCATGCAGGATAGCCGCCGAACTAGGCGCGCGGATAGTGAAAACTTACTACTGCGACGGTTTCGAGAAGGTTGCCTCGACATGTCCGGTTCCGTGCGTTATAGCTGGAGGGCCGAAGCTGGAAACGGAGTTGGACGCGTTCGAGATGACTTATAACGCCATCAAGAAGGGCGCTGTCGGCGTGGACATGGGCAGAAACATCTGGCAGAACCCGAAACCTGTGGCGATGATAAAGGCGATTCGAGCCATCGTTCACGAGAATATGAAACCGCAGGAAGCGCTCAAGCTGTACGAGTGCGAAAAGAACTTGAAGAAGTCTGCGGCGAAAAAGAAATAAAGTTTTGCTCTAAATCTCGCGCGGGCGCAACTCTCGTTGGCGAAAACTTGAATCGTGAGGCGGCAAATTGCGCGTCGCTATGTACTACAACAACAATGACGTCAGGGTCGAGGAAGCCTGCGTTCCTGAAATCGGCGCAGGCGACCTTCTCGTCCGCATAGAGGCGAGCGGGGTTTGCGGCAGCGACGCGATGGAGTGGTACAGAATCAAGAAAGCGCCCATTGTGCTCGGACACGAAATCGCGGGCGAGGTGGTGGCGGTCGGAGAAAATGTGGTTGGGTTTGCTGTCGGCGACCGCGTCTGCGCCATCCATCACGTGCCATGCGGAATCTGCCACTATTGCTTGAAAGGGCATCATTCGGCGTGCGACTTGTTGCGCTCAACCAGATTCGATCCCGGCGGTTTTGCTGAATATGTCAGAGTTCCCGAAGTCAATATAAAGAACGGCGGAGTGGTGAAACTTCCTGAAGGAATGACTTACGAGGAGGGAACTTTCATCGAGCCTGTGTCCTGCGTCGTAAGGGGGCAGAAGCAAGCTGGTCTCGATCCCGGAGACAGCGTTTTTGTCATCGGCAGCGGTATATCAGGGCTGCTGCACATAAAGCTCGCCTGCGCGCTCGGAGCGGGCAGGGTGTTTGCCGCAGACATTAACCCGTTCAGAATAAACGCCGCGCTCGGATGCGGGGCGGACGCCGCTATCGATGCGCGGGAGGATTTGCCCGCGTGGCTGCGTTCCGCCAATGAAGGCCGGCTCGCCGATATCGTTATCGTGTGCGCGGGTTCGTCAGACGCCATGCGCGCAGCTCTTCTCTGCGTGGGGCGCGGCGGAACCGTTCTCTTTTTCGCTCCCTCCTCTCCGGGAGAAACTATCCCGGTGTCGGTGAACGACCTTTGGCCCAACGAAATCAC
>Ga0116156_10002647_pt1 | contig 16159 bp, 13 predicted proteins | sample AD_UKC045_MetaG_FD_89891 | JGI IMG/M metagenome (GOLD analysis project Ga0116156, IMG submission 89891) | Active sludge microbial communities of municipal wastewater-treating anaerobic digesters from USA - AD_UKC045_MetaG | ecosystem: Engineered > Bioreactor > Anaerobic > Digestate | place: USA... | reverse complement strand
GCATCAAATTTTTTTATTCCCAAAACCCCAGCATAAGCATCACCTACTTTTGCTAAGAGCAGGGCTCCTTCTGGTTCATTAAAAACCGTTGAAAATGACGAAAATTCATGATCAAAATTTTGGAATGAAAGGTCTACGCCCAACCATTCAACGTATTCTTTGACCATGATTTTGCCTGCATCAAATTCAGCTTCTTTTTCAGCAGTTATAATTTTTATCGTATCCAAGGTTGGTCTGTTAATTTGCGTCAAATATAGTTTGGAGGCACCACATACGAGGTAAATTCATTCAATTAAAATATGTACCATGCTAATCGCACTCCTTTCAACTTGTTTTTAATAACCTGGTATGAAACCCTGGCTTAATGGTTGAATACACTGCCCCTTGCTTTCACGAAAATTAAAGGCTTCTATTTTGCATCAAGAACAATACTTTGGAAATCGACTGTTCATATATTTACGATTTTCGAACAATTGATTTGTTGTCCTCTGAACACTGACCTCCCAGAGCCATAGGCTCGACCAATTTATTAACCTTGGATTTCAATCCATGAACCAAGGAAAAAAAAGTTGAAGTTCCATAGGAACAATCCATGTAAATGTCTCAAATCTAATTTATGTGACATTGGCTTTGAAATTTAAATCTCACCTCAAGGCCAACAAAATGGCTAAATTTCAATACATTCACAACACTTTCAACCAAAATCAAAGAAAATGAAAAACCAATTGCTCACTATATTGATCATCAGCATAACCCTGATGCTTTCTGCCCAGGAGATACCTTTAAAAACCAAAAGCAATAATTCCAGCCACGCTTTTTCTGAATCCTATAAAGCACCAGTTTTTACAATTGATGACCGAATAGCAAAGATTAAAAGTATGGAGACTGAGATTCAGCAGATGATTGAAGCACACGCAAAGGCAAGTAATATCCCCGGAATAGCCTATGGAATTGTGGTGGACGGTGAATTAATTATTTCCTCTGCAACTGGACTTATGAACCTTGAAAAAAATCAAGCAGCAACCACGAAATCATCCTTTCGAATAGCATCCATGACCAAAAGTTTTACAGCGTTGGCCATTATGAAATTGCGGGATGAAGGAAAACTAGCTCTGAGCGATCCAGCCAGCAAATACCTGCCGGAAATGGTGAAACTAAAATACCTCACAAAAGATGCGCCAATCATTGACATTGCAAATCTGCTAACCATGACTGCTGGATTCCCAGAAGACAACCCCTGGGGAGATCGCCAGTTACACCAACCAGATCAAATGCTAACCAAACTCATAAAAGATGGAATTTCCTTCTCAAATGCATCATCTTATCAATTTGAATACAGCAACACCGGTTATGCCATCTTAGGCCATATCGTTTCAAAAGTTTCCGGAATGCCATTTCAGAAATACATCGACACCAACATATTGAAACCTTTAGGCATGAATCATACCTATTGGGAATATGATGTTGTCCCCAAAGAGCAGTTGGTATTGGGTTACCGATGGGAAGATGAACAGTGGAAATTGGAACCTATGTTGCACGATGGTTCTTTTGGTGCCATGGGAGGATTGATCACCTCAATAGAAGATTTTAGCAAATATGTAAGTTTTCATCTTTCAGCATGGCCGCCCAGAAATGATAAAGATAGTGGACCGATAAAGAGAAGTTCCCTGAGGGAAATGCAAACGCCCCAATTCCCAACTTTAAATGCCAATGGCAAAGATATCAACGGTAATCCCTGTCCATCCATGGGCGGTTATGGCTTTGGTTTGGGAACCTCCACAAATTGCCTGGGTTTGATCCAAGTTGGTCATGGCGGTGCCCTTCCAGGTTTTGGAAGTGACTATCGTTTTTATCCGGAATACGGGATTGGAATCATGGCCTTCTGTAACCTTACCTATACCAGTGCTTATCCCCGAGCCAAGATCGTAGACTTGATTTTCAATACTTTGGATTTAAAGACCAGAGAGCTTCCCATATCTGGCATTTTAATGGAAAAATCAAAACAGATTATGGAATTGATTCAAGACTGGAATGAAGATTTGGGAACAAAAATTCTGGCAGAAAACTTTTACCTCGATAAATCCCGTGAACGCCGCATGAAAGAAACAAAAGATGTTTTCGCCAAGGCCGGAAAAATTAATCATGTAGAAAGTTTAATAGCAGAAAATCAGCTAAGGGGAACTTATAAAATAAAAACTGAAAATGGTGTGGTAGATGTGTTTTTCACTTTAACTCCAGAATCAACTCCAAAAGTCCAACAATTAGACATTTCCTTTAAGCCGTATGAAGGAAAATAATATTATTGCTAGCAATAATTAAAAGTGGATTTTGAGGAATCACAACTCCATACTCTTTCAAAAACAATCTAGCAACTCCCTTATTGCCGTAATCAGGCCTGATCTACATTCTTTTAAGTTCACAGCAGATATCATCATATTTTTTAATTAGCATTAAAAAATTATAAAATCCAAAATTATAAAATCAATTTTGTGTTGCTGGAAATGTGTTTTGATAGTTCTGCTATTATTTTAACTGCTTAAAGGCATCATAACCCCAAAGATGTTTGCACGTTTAAAAAAGAGTATATTCAAGTCAAAAAACATATCGTAGATCTTATTCATAATTCGAAAAGTATGGAATCAAGTTATTTTGGTGTAGTTGAATTGACAAGTTTGGAAAATATTTTCCCTACAAACAAAGAATTAAAAAAAGAAATTAATTTGATGGAAGAGTCTGGCATCAAATTGGTACATTATTCTGACTGCCAACAACTAATCATTTGGCTGCCGAATGATTGGAGAGGGTATGTTGACATGGAGGTAAAGGATCTATTATCTGGGGAAACAATCTGGCGAAAAGAAATCAGTGAGATTATTAGTGGAAGCATTAAAATCATTTTGGACACACTTCCATTTCCCCCGGGTGATTTGTCCATAATAATTTCTGGAAACGACAGTATACAGCACGTCATAAACATAAAAAAGTATGAAGAAGGTGTAATTCCTGAAATACCAGAGATCCTACCTGAAATAAAGCCCGATTATGATAAACCGCCTATCATTTACCGCGATGGATTTGGCAATATTATACCGGATCAAGACTTGATAATGAGGGGAAAAGTTTTGAATGATCTCGATCGAAAATTTAGCAGAAAAGTTAAATACGAGGATGAGGGACGTTCAGGCACTGTAATTTTCATTGATGGAGATAAAACCTTAAGATTTTATTCTGAAATGGGTGGAGGCAACTGTATTTTTTATATAAATATACCCCCCAAAGAGCATTGGATAAAAGAAACAGGTTACAGTCTTGAGGAAAGAGATGAGATCATAAAATTTGTTGCGGAATCTGCTTTGAGGGACCAGGCAGGCTCTTCAGGTGCCTACTTCGAAATAGAAGATAAGTGGATTACCTTTTTTTATGGGACGAAAAGATAAAAATTATGATCATATCTAAAGTGAAAATAGCATTATCTATATTGACCAAATATCAATGGCTGACGAAGTTGGAGATTGGTGTTCAAAAAGTAATTACGGGAATTCGGGAACAGGACAAACTGTAAATAAAAAATTCAAGGGATTTAAAGAATTAAAGTGATTAAAATTTTTTAAATATATTAATTCCAACTGATTTTGATTTTTCATTTAAAACCAATAATTAATGAAGGATTGTTGTATTAGAAAAACATAAAGGGATGGACTTAAAAATCTCAAAAATAATTTATTGCAATTAAATTTATAAAAGAAACATCATGCTTGGCTATTTTTTATATGGACTAACGCTCATTGCTTATATCTTGGTAATAATTACTGTACTTCAACCCCACCATTCAGGTGGCAGTGATGCAGCATATGGTGCCGCCATGTCCATATTATTCGTTACAGTTGCATTCATCTTAACTAGTTTATTATTGACCGTAAATATTACAATGCAGGGAGGTTTTAATTGGATTTCGGATTCGTTACTTAAGCGAAATATTACAGTAGCTATTGTTTGGCTTGGTATTATGATAGGAGTTTCATTTTTTTTGCTTCATCACACAGAATTCCATAGATATTATCAGTTATCTGGATTTGCCCGATTTCTGTCTTACATGTTATCTTATGGTGCCATTTGGTTACCCCTATTAATGCTAGTACCTTATTATCTATTTATTAAAAACGAATGGGCTCATTCATTTACCCCAAATTTGTTTAAAATCCCATTGGTAATGGCTTCTTTAATTGGATTTTCATTGGTAATGAAACCAAAAATTATATCAAATTATTTTAGATCCTTTAGAGCATTTGATAAAAGTGAATTGGATTTTAAAGATGCAATGGATAGAATGAAAAAGTACCCTGATGTAAGTAGTTTATTATATTATACCAGCAAAAGTAATGAAGAAGCTGTGCGTAATGCAGCTATTACTAAAATAAAAACCACTAAAAACCTGGAAGCTGAATTGATAAAGGTTTTGGAGAAGGGGAATCCTTTTACCTGTATGAATGCATATAATTTTTTAGTTGAAAACAAAGTCCAAAATCCAGAACTTTTCATTGAACCCATCATAAAAAGTTTCGATAAATTAATTGCCGAAACACATGAAGGCATTGTAAACCCATACAAAGGAGGTCCTTTAGATATAGAAGTTGTGCTCCTTGTTTTGGATGAACAATTTAAAGACAGCGCGCCGAAATTTAAACCGAGCATACTCAAATTGCAAGAAGTAATGGAAACACCACCCGCACGAAGTCGACAACAGCCTGGAGAGTTAGAGCAGGCTAAAGAAACCATAAATAAAAATAAAGAGCAAATAAAATTATGGCTGGATGCACATTCATAAAACGAAGTCAAATTGTGCTTTATTAAATATCAGATTTTGATCAAAAATTATCCCTTTGAAGTGATAATGGTTCGGAAGAAAAAAGACGAAAGAAAAAGACGGATTTTATTTCCTTCCTAGGTATCAGAAAACAGAGTTAAAGACTATTTTAAGTCTCAAATACTGCCCTTTCCATTTCTTCATTATTGCTTTTCATTTAGAAAAAAAGTATTCTTTTTGTGCGATTTTATTATTTCAATGTTCGGGGGTAATGCTAGCTAGAAAAAAATAAAATATTTTTCTAGCTAGGGTTAGATTGATGGCATTTATTGAACTTTCGTTTTTCATCTTTCATCTTTCATCCAGAGAAGTATCTAAAATTACTTCCTAACCATTGAATGATACTTCGACCATTTTTTTAGCAAAAAAATAGCTTTTCTGTAGATTCCTTATCTTTTAATCGATAATCCAAAATACTTTGCAACCAAAACCCATTATCATGCGTCCTACAGAAAAAGAATTTTGAACGAAAGATCATTTAATAATACAATCTACCTCCTTGTTGGTGGAATAACGGTGTTTATTCTGAGCATTTTGATGTGGGATTATTTCCATGGTGGGGTACCAAGCCATCATTTACTAGCCAACGAAAACTTACCTGAAATATCAAATTGGTGGGGAGTCATAACACTTCCTTTGTTTTCCTATTTTTTGTTGATGAGGATGAAAAAAAGGTTGAACAATGAGGATCAAAATAAAAATCTCTTCCTCTTACCTTTTTTCTTTTCGCTCCTGTATGCCATTACTTTAGCTGTGTCATTTTCTACCGGAAATACTAAAATATCAAGTTTACTATTTCAATCCATCCCATTGATTGCTTTATTTTTCCCAATATACTTATCAGAATATCTTCTTGGTTTCATAATTGGCTTGGTCTATACTTTTGGCGGTGTTTTACCAATCATCATTGGCGGAGTGATAGCAATCATATCTTATATCATATATAACTACTTACGTTCATTTATCCTTTTTATTTCAACCAAAATTGGCATAATTAAAAGGTAAACTTTACTTAATTCCTAAATAAAGAAGCCAGGTATCTTTTGTGCTTAAGTAGAATAAAAATAACAAATTGCTCATTTTGCTAACCCAACGGAGTTGCAAAATCCGCAGCAAATTTCATAAAATTAATTTTTAACACTTCGAAGTTATCTTCCCAATCGTGCATATGGGCTCTAAGTTTGTGGTGCGCAGGAACCAAAGTTTTATCTTCTGGAGCACTGACAAAATGATGTTCACTTTCTGCTATGCGAGTTCTTAAATCCTTGATCTGATTGGTTTTTTCTATAAAAAGCATCCGGTAATTCTCGACATGACTATTTGTTTTCTCATCCTCTGGATTTGATTTCATCACTTCAAATAATTCGCCTTGGAAAAAATTAATTTTGTCTTCGTAAAAATCAAGTTTTTTTACCCACTCTGTATTTTCTATATGGATGAATTTTTTGTCTTCAATATCTGAAATGTTTTTCATTGTATTATTTTATAATTAATTGATATTCTGCAAATTATAAGGAAATAAACTGTTTAATTCAAGATTAAACCAATCCACTCACCTTATAAAACAAACGGCTTACCTGGCGGTATAGTTCGATGACCTTTCCGTTTGATCTACATTAATACAAATAATTTACAGCAATTATATTTTATAAATTAAAATGGAATCATTTCAGTTTTTTAAATTCTGAATTCCAATCTGCCAATCATCATTTTCATACATATACTCTCACTAATTACACCCAGTAGTTTTTATTTCCAATTTTGACCCAGTTGGAGCAATAAACCCACCACCCAAAATTGTGTAATTTTCAGCATCATAAACCACATGGACGCCCAGATTAATTTCTGCATTCGACGTTATGGAATTACTTGCTTGAAAATAATTGTTCACACTATGAATACCACCTAATGCTAGATTTGGTGTACATGGTTGAGCTACCCAAAATGTGTGATTGGTTATGCTGGTTCCATACGTTTGAGAGTAGTAAGTAACTCTATACGTCCATTTACCTACCATAGCATTGTTTGGCAATTGTCTATTCCATATCGGTTGTGCACTCCTTGTAAAAAAGCCTCCTGTCCTTTGATATGCAGCATTTAAAACTGTAGAAACCACTCCATTTGGTTGTATTGCCTGCACTCTTGCAGAATCTGCAGTGAGCGAATGTCTTATGGAAGCTGTAAAAAATATAGAATCACCTGGATTGAAATAATCTTTTTCGTTAGGACTTTCAATTCCAGGGCAAGGAGGTGTCACTGGCGCGGCAAAATGGGTAGCTATTTTATTCACGCCTGTGTCATAATAGGGTAATTGATTGGCCCACCAACTATTTGTAATTGTAGGGTTTGAAGTTCCTGCAAATGGCTCAATACGATTTCCAAGATCATCATAACATTCCAAGTGCAAATGGGGATTGGTAGAGTTTCCACTACTTCCCACAACACCCAAATATTCACCAACAGTAACAACATCACCAGAGTCTTTTACAGTGGTCGAATTTTGTTTCAAATGCCCATACCATGTGATAGATCCATCAGCATGTAGCAGGAAAACCGCATTCCAACTATTGCCATTGAATGCACAGCTTTGATCGTTAAATCCATCTTGTTTAAAAATAATAATTCCATCAGCAGCAGCAACCACCTCTACATGACTGTCATCCATTTTTTTCCACCAATATGGCCATACCCTGATGTCAATGCCATTATGACCATCATAAGTTTGATTAAGGCCGTTGTAATCCAAAACATTAACAGGGGTAGGATCCAGATCCACGTAATTTGAAATAGCATAATAGCCCGGATCATTATATTTATCACTCTGACGTAATGGCCATTGAAGTAAAGGTGGCATGGCACGTTGGTGTTGAGGAAAAACACGTTCCAAAAGGCCGTCATTTTTCATATCTCTGACTGCTTTATTGATTCTTTCCTGCACTGCGATCCTCTCAGCAGTGCCGAGACAGACTGTAGGTCCACCATGATCAGTTTCTAAATGCCCTTCGTGGGAAACAATTTGTTGTATCTTTATTTGGGCAAATAACACATTGGATGTGCCCAACCAAATCCAAAAAATTAATTTATAAAATTTCATTTTGATGATTTTGAAAGTGAATTAATTGAATTGAATAAAATAGCTATTTCATTTGCTCCATCATCAATCTTAATTCTTCATTTTCTTTTTTCAAAGTGGAAATTGCCTCATTAGCTTGTATCATATACAAAGTCAATTCCTCAATTTTTTCCAACATTCGTCTCTGTAAATCACCCACATCAAAACCTGAACTTTCGACAATTTGGGCGGCAGGAATTCCAGGCAAATGACCAGCTTTTTTGATAGCTTTTTTCAAATCTTCCAAAGGCATTAATGCATAATCTTCTTTAAACACATAATCAGGCCACGCACCACTTATTTCTACCCTTACCTCTTCGAATATTGCCTTTCCATCCACAGCCAACAAATAATCGCTCGAAGGCAAATTTGCTGCAGAATTGATGCCAATACCTACTTGCCCATTTTCATTTGGAACCATCAAGACGTCTCCCCCAGAAATTTGAAAGTTCAAAGTAGCAGCAACTCCATTATTTCGCGCCTGAATCTCGTTGCCATCTAGTCCAAGATTTGCTGTGGAAATATTGCCCAAAACCAATTCTCCCCCTCCGGAAAGACTTACATCAGGCCCATCGACAATGTGCAACTTTGCTGACGGGCTGGAAGTACCAATGCCTACCCTGCCATCTGCTTCGTTGCAAAGCGCCAAATTTCCACCCCAAAACTGTAAAAATAAAGTGGATGGCAAATCTGCTGATGTTCGGGCACCGATCTCATTATTATCAAAAGCCAGATAACTACCCGTATTCGAACCAATTTTGAAAAAATTACCCCCACTAGTTCCAGATAAAAATCCATCGCCTGTTACATGCAACTTTGACTGAGGACTTGTTTCTCCAATACCCACATTTCCTGAATTAGTAATCCTTAAATTCTCTTCCCCTTCTGTGGCAAAATTGTTGGTTTCATCCATAATTTTAAATACTCCGCCATCATTGATAATTCTCCAATCTGTTGCAGAAAATTCAGTTGATCTCAACAAGTTTATGCCTGCTTTGCTAGTACCCGCACTAGTGGTCTGGACAGTCAAATATTGATCGTTACCTCCGCTGATATGCAACTTACTGGTGGGCAAAGAAAGTCCTATTCCCACATTTCCGCCATCTGGTTGAATCAAAAGATCAAGAGGAACTGGAGTTTTTCCAAATAAACTTTGCAATTTATTGAAGTCAACCTCTAGATGTCCTTCAGATCTATTGCCAGCTAAAATCAACCCACCTGGGGTATGCACTTGTCCAGAACTATGAACGTGAAAAGGTGCATCTGGATCCACCGTATTTACTCCAACATTTTGGCTTTTTAAGGCAAATAAAGTGATCAACGAAAGGAAAAAAGTAATGAAATTTCTCTTTAGCATGTTTTTTGTGTTTTAAGGTTAAAATTTAAATCCCACTAGGGAACGGTAAATTTAAATGCTAATGGCTAAGGAGGCGTCGTTCACTTATTGAGCGGTCAATTTGAATGATCGATACGTGAAAAATGATCATGACAATTGAAAATATCGAAAGTGTCTTTTAAAATCTTTCAAAAATTATTGGAAATTGTACCTTAGTTCAATTAATACATTTTCAATGAAAAGAGCCACACAATCAAAGGTTTTTTATTTTATTCTATTTTGCTTTCTTTTTAGCGCCAATCTACAATCTCAATCCATGCAACAAATTCATTTATGGCCTGGTACCGTTCCAGGTGAAACAGAACCCAAAGCAATTGATGTCGTCAGTGAGGATAATAAGGGTGATGTAAAGAGAATTGCAAGAGTCACTGATCCTATAATGGATGTTTATCAACCAGAAAAAAGTAAATCCAATGGCATTGGAGTCATTGTTTGTCCTGGTGGTGGTTATGGGATTTTGGCAATAGACAAGGAAGGCTATGAAATTGCATCTTGGTTGAAAGATCTTGGATATACTGCTTTTGTTCTACATTATCGGGTGCCACAAAAAAGGCTTGGGGCTTTGCAAGATGCACAAAGGGCGATGAGGATTGTAAAAAGCGGTGCTCAAAAATGGGGCATTGATGCTGAAAAGATTGGCATCATGGGCTTTTCTGCTGGAGCTAGCTTGAGTGCGCGTTTGTCTACTTTGTATGGAGAACAAATCTATGAAGCAATTGATGATGCAGATAAACTCTCTTGTAAGCCGGCATTCACAGCCCTTATTTATCCTGCTTACTTAGACGAAGGTCCAAACCGCTCTTTAACGCCTGAATTAAAAGTCTCGGATCAAACTCCACCGATGTTTCTTTTTGAAACTGCAGATGATCCCTATGGAAACAGTGCCCTGGTTATGGCTGGTGCACTGAGAGACGCTAAAGTTCCTGTCGAATTGCATTATTTACCGTTTGGTGGGCATGGTTATGGTCTCAGAAAGGGTAATGATGCTGCTGAGGCATGGCCTGTGTTCTTGTCTAAATGGTTGATGAAGATTCAAAAATGACAATGGTTACGGGATGTTTATTTGTTTATGCGTTTATTTGTTTATGAACTTTCAAACTTTATGAACTTTTTACTTTGTACAGACGCAAGGCCTTGCGTCTCTCCATTTTTATACTACCCGAAATTTTAAATTATTTCTAGAATTATTAAAAACATAATTTTTCAATGCACCAATTATTTAATAAATAATTTTTATTAAATAATCTGGTTTTTAATAATTTACATTTAAATTAGCGTTGACTTCAATCGCGTAGAAAAACGCATTCCTGAACTTTAATTCTTTAACACTTTCGCCATTGACGAACAGAAAATATTTTTACAATTAAATAAATAATTAACTACCTAAATTTTAAATTATGAGTTTACCAAATCTGCCTTTAACGGTTCAAGCACTCAATTACTACGCCAATTGGACCAATTTGATTGCCATCGGGCCAAATGCTTCAACATTACGACTTTCTTTAGGTGATTCTACCTTAACAAACACTTATTGGTTTGTAGTAATTGATAGAGTTTCACTAAAGGTTGTTGCAAATTTCACTACAAAAGATAATGCTAATGTACCAACGCAATTATCACCGTATTTGGGCAATACCCAATATTTATTAATTTTGAGTACTCAAAATTTGGGTTCTGCATATTTGCCACATGGTGCTTTGTATTCATTTCTTGAATCAGAAGGTGCAGGTGTGGAATTGAAAAGATTGGAGCAAATTTATTCTACACTCAATTGTGGTACATGGGGTTTCATGGCTTATTCTTTTGTCTGTGTACTAGGTGATGATGGAAGTGGAGCTTTCGAAGCTTCTACCCTACAGCAGAATGCTTTATTACAGACCATTCAGCTGATGCCGATTAATATTAGCGGAACCAACTATTACACACCTATCTCGCTGTAAATAAATTTGTCAAATAAAAAATGATTGCTCAATTCGGGCAATCATTTTTTATTCTCGCAGTCCTCCTGTATGAATGAAAACCACAATGTCGCCTGGCTTATAAAACTTATTTTTTATATCTTCCATTAAACCAAAAAAAGCCTTCCCCGTATAGATAGGATCCAGTGGTAAATCATATTTGTTTTTTACTTCATCTATAAACAACAATAAATCAGTAGGTATTTTACCATATCCTCCAAAATGAAATGCGGAACGCACAGTTAATTTATTTGGAATTTGTACTACATTTTTATTGAATAATTTGACGTAATTGATTATTTCTGCTTGCATCCAGTCACCTTTCAAAGCAGGATACACAACCATTTGGGCACGATCCTTCTTCATACAAGACAGCAATCCTCCTGCTGTACCACCTGTTCCCATGGACAATACTAAATGGCTGTAATCAGGAATTTGTACTTTTATCTCTGAATATAATTCTTGAATCCCTGACAATGCAAACTGATTACTGCCACCTTCAGGAATGACTAAATAATTTGGAAATTCGCTAATTATTTTGTTTGCAATTTCTCCCCTTTCCTTTTCACGATAAGCTGCACGGTCAATAAAATATAATTTAACTCCACTGGTTTTAGCAAACGCCAATGTTTCATTTTCAGGATCGAAACCATCACCGCGCACCAGTACAATTACGGGAATATCAAATAACTGTCTGAGGCCGGCAAGTGCATACAAATGATTGGAATGTGCTCCACCAAATGATATAATACCTTCATATCCCTGGGATTGCATATGTTGTAAATTCCCATTGAGTTTACGCCACTTATTTCCTGAAATTATCGGATGCGTTTGATAGTCTTCTTTGACAATCAATTTCACTCCATATTGCTGATAAACGTCTTTTATTTCTCTAACAGGAGTTGGACATTTAATAACTTCACTACTGGAAAAATTCAATTCTAAAATTCTGCATATCTGGAAAGCAAAAGCGGATCAGTTTCCTGCGCTTTCGCTTTTTTCACATATCCATCCAACTCTTCCATCAATGGTGCAGCACCTGGATCTGGATTACCTGCCATCTGAGATTTCATGACAGCCAATGTGGAGACAGCCATAAATCTCAAAAAGTTATTTTTCTCCATGTTAGTACCAACCAAAAATAATTGGTCTGTATAGGGTTTTACTTCAGCAGGTTTTAATTGCATTAAGTATTGTACAAATGGACCGAATAATTGATAAGTATTATAAATGGTAGAGGAATTGATTTTATCCATAAACCACTTGCCCATCATTGGATCTTTTGATTTGGAATAAACGGCTCCCAAACCTCCCAAAATCATTTCTGAATCCAAAGATTCAAACTTCTTAGCATATGTTAAGGCTAGAGAATCATCAACTTCTGCCATAATTGCTAGTGCATTTGCCAACCCTGGAATGGATTTTTCTGTGTCCAAAATCTCCAGCAATAATGGTTTCAGATCCTCATCAGTTTCCATCATTTTTTGCAATGCCAATGCTCTTAACTCAGTATGATTTCCTTTTACGGCTAAATTCTTTAATTTAGAAACATATTTGGTCGCATCACTCATATTTTCCAAAGCGGCTACCTGAACCAAATAATTATTATCCAATAATCCAATTTCAGTCAGTCTATCATAATCCACGCTATCCATCAAAGATAATTCATTGATTGCTGCGTATCGCTGAGCGGCATTTGGCGAAAACATCAACTGTCCCCAATTATAATCGATGGACTTATCTTCAGTGATGACTGCCAAAATATCATCTTTACCATCTAATATCACACTACTTGGTTTTTCTAAAACATCACTCACGATGAGGGTATCGAATTGATTTTTTGCCCAAACTTTATGGAAGCTAGCCTTACCATTTGCATCATATATCGCCATTTCAAATGGAATTTTATAGTTGGGATATTGTTGTTGTGAAACATAGGCTATGAGTTGCTTTTTATTTGCATCGTATTCATAAGATACATTGATTTCCGGATGCCCTTCTGTCAAATACCACTGATCAAAAAACCAATTGAAGTCTTCTCCGGTGACTTCTTCAAAAGCCATTCTCAATTCATCAACTTCAACTGCTGTGTATTCATTCTTTTTTAAATAATGGTTTAAGGAAGCGAAGAAAGCATCATCTCCAACATAAGACCTCAACATATGTAATACCAACCCACCTTTGTTGTAGCTGTGTGCATCAAACATATCTTCTCTATTACCATAACCATAGTGGATCAGTGGGTGTGCGCCTTGTGCTGCATTTGCAAGATATCCTTGCATCTCATTGAGTCTATGTAAATCTGCACGTTCTAGTCCATATTTATTTTCAAACCATAGGTATTCTGCATAATTTGCAAAACCTTCATTGAGTGTAAGATTGGCCCAACTTTCACAAGTTACCAAATCACCAAACCAATGGTGGAACATTTCGTGGGCCACGATTGCATCATTGTCATCATCAATCAATTCACGATCAGTCTTTTGTACAAATTCTCCAAAAACAACAGCCGTTGTATTTTCCATCGCACCTGATACATAATCTCTGGCAGTCACTTGAGCAAACTTTTCCCACGGATATGGATAATTGAGCTTGTTGGAGAAAAATTCCAACATCTCCGGAGTATGGTTGAAAATCAATTTAGCATGATCTTTGTACTTTGGTTCTACCACATAGTAAAGTGGAACATCCTTCCATTGGTCTTTGACCCAAGCGTATTCTCCAATGGCCATCATAAAAAGATATGGTGCATGAGGTTTTGTCATTTTCCAAGTGTCAGTGCGTTTGCCATCAGCACTTTTAACAGAGGTCACCATAGTACCATTTGACAAGGTGGAAAATTTATCATCCACCGTTATAGCCAATTCTTGAGTACATCTTTCATTGGGTTTATCAATGGTTGGAAACCACCTACTACTGCTTTCCGTTTCACCTTGGGTCCAAATTTGTTGCGGTTTATCAGGATCTGATTTATCTGCATTGATAAAATACAAACCCTTGTCTGAAGTAATTGCTGCACTTCCACCGATCTCACCTTCATTGGGCTTGGCAATATAATCGATGACCACAATAAGTTCTTCTCCCTTTTTATATGTTTTGCCTAGTTGTATATTCAACTCTTTACCATCATATTCAAACTCTAGGGGCGATGTTGTAGACTTTATTTTCACCGATTTAATTTCAAAGCTTTTTGCATCCAATCGCAAAGTGTTTTGAGGGTAGAAATACGGCGTCAAAGTCAATTCGGCCAGACCAATCAATTGCTCTTTTTGCCAGTCAAATGAAACCGCCAATTTTGTATGGATCAAATCAAATACTTGCGTTGCTGCAGGATTATAAATGGCAGGTGTTGGCTCTTCGTCCTCTTCTTGAAATTCTGGACTATTGCCATCAACAACCATGGTATCAAAAACAACTTTTTCTACATCCTCTTCCTCATCTTTAGAGACTGTTGGCATTTCTTTAGATGTTTTACAGGAAAGCATCATGGTAAAGGCCAGTAATAAAATATAGGCTATTTTTTGAAAAGGTTTTATAAAATCAATATTTAAAAATTGCATTTATATGATTTATTTAATTGATAAATTTTTCTCTTTCCTTGAGGAATATTGCTCCGAATGTAATGCCCAAAAGTAGGTGAATGATGAAGGCACCTGGATTGGCTGTTAATTCAGCGGTATAAAAACGGTACATATTCAATGCAGTTATAACGTGGTAGCCCATAAAAATGAGTGTTGCCATTTTTATTAACTGGCTGTATTGAAAGTGTTTGAATATTTGAAAACTCAAGATGCCAAAAATTATTGCAGCAAAAGCAATGAGTTTGCTCAGCATGATGGATTCTAGGGTGGCTTGGCCGTTGTTCAACAGCCATTCAGGTCTTAGGAAAAAAACCATTCCACCAATTCCTTCGATCGCTGCATTTAACAAAAAAACCTGCTTTACAGACATTATTTGATTATTTTTCTAGAATAGAATCTGCTTGATTAAGTTCTTCTGTATGGAAACCAATGGGATTGAATCCGATATTAGATTTGGTGGTGGGTTGATCATCGTCAAAATCTTCCCATTCTGTAATATCCTTGAGAAATAATTCAAAATGACGGAGGATGAATGGTTTATTCAATTCGTCGGGTCTTAGAATTTCAAGAGTTTTGGGCGGTTTTGGTTCGCCATAACCCTCAATATAGGGGCTCATCAACATGACCATAATTTTACCATTGAATAGTTGTTGATAAATGATGGCTCCATTGCTTTTCACCATGGTTCTTTTCACATCAGAACCTTCTAGGTTTTCACTGATACCACTACTCGACTTACCAAGATCCAGAATGACCGCTTCTAAATTTTCAATATTGTCCTGGTTTTTTACTTCACCCTTAAGTTCGCACGCTTTTAATATCTCATTGAGCGTAGTGTGGATCATCGGTTTGATCATTCTATTCCATTCGGTTCTATAATTGACTGTATTACTTAAAACAGTTTTATAGGCATTGGCTTTGACTTGCAGTGTTCCGTAATCCATATTACAAAAAATGATGTAGAAATAAAATGTGAAGCTAGCAAAAAAGTTCGATTTTAATATATAATGCCTTGTGATTACGCATTCAGCGATCAGTTTTCAGCTTTCAGTTTTCTTTTTGCTGTAAGCCTTGGGCGAGACATGTTATTGGTTTATTTGTTTATGCGTTTATTTGTTTATGCGTTTATCTCAGCATTGCCACAATTGAACGGGCTGAAGCCTATTTGCCCTCCATTCTCTTTATCTCAGCAGTTCCGCAATTTCGCAGTTCCGCGGTCGAACTTGCTGAAGGAGCTTTGCGCGGCGT
>Ga0116156_10002646_pt1 | contig 16164 bp, 12 predicted proteins | sample AD_UKC045_MetaG_FD_89891 | JGI IMG/M metagenome (GOLD analysis project Ga0116156, IMG submission 89891) | Active sludge microbial communities of municipal wastewater-treating anaerobic digesters from USA - AD_UKC045_MetaG | ecosystem: Engineered > Bioreactor > Anaerobic > Digestate | place: USA... | reverse complement strand
ATTCAGGGCTACTGATCATTCGCAAATAAATCTTCAGTTTAGAAGCAAATTTAAAATAGCCGCTCATTTCGGAGAATATATTTATAAATTGCTTATTAAAGACGTAAAGTTAACGCGTCAACAGGTTTATCAAGGCGGTTATCAAATCTATACCACGTTAAACGCAAATTATCAAAGAGCGGCTGAAAAAGTATTGTCCGCTAAAGTTAACGAATACAGAAAAAATCTTAAAAAACCCAGAAATACGCCCGCTGAATACAGAAACGAGATTGTTCAAGGTTCGCTTCTGACAATCAATCCGCGCAACGGAGATATTCTTGCGATGTGCGGAGGGTCGGAATGGACACTTGATAATCAGGTAAACAGGGTTACAATGACTCCGGGAAGACAACCGGGTTCTTCGTTTAAACCTTTTATTTACGCAGCCGCGATTAATGCCAAGAAAATAACTGCCTCAAGCATATTAGTGGACGAGCCTGTAACTTTTCACAGAAAAGGAATGCAGCCGTGGTCGCCTCAAAATTATGAAAACGAATATCTTGGAGAAATAACGGTTCATATGGCGCTTGTAAAATCGTTAAACGTTATTGCGGCGAAAATAATGGATATTATAGGACCCGGAGAAGTCGTGAATTTCGCAAGACGATTTGGAATAGAAGCTCCGTTGAAACCGTATCTTGCTTTAGCGCTTGGCGGTCAGGAAATTCCAATGATAGAAATGATTAATGCGTATTGCGCTTTTTCCAACTCTGGTTTATTTTACAAGCATAGAGCTATAAAATTTATAAAAGACAGAAACGACCAGATAATTTATGAAAAATCAAGCAGTATTCCGTTTCAGGCGATGCCGCCCGAAGTGGCTTATATAATGGCTAATATAATGTCGGACATTACTAAACCCGGCGGAACCGCGACAGTTATAGCCGAGATTATGCCCGAACGCAGAGTGGCAGGTAAAACCGGAACGACAAACGATTATAAAGACGCTTGGTTTATCGGACATTTGCCAGGATATGTGACCGGAGTTTGGGTCGGTTATGATAGAGGCAGCATTCCGCTTGGAACGCATCAGACCGGCGGCAGACTGTCCGCTTCGATTTGGGCGGAATATATGAAGATTATACTTGAGGGAAAACCTATTGAATGGTATACGGACGTTCCAAATAACGTCATATTTGTGAATGTGTGCAAAGAATCCGGCAAACTTGCAAACGAGGCTTGTCCGGTCGTTCGAGAAGCGTTTATAAAAGGAACCGAACCGCGTTCGTATTGTCCGGTTCACAGTTATTGAAATTAAACCGCATATATATTCGGATGATTTTATAAAAACCGTTAAAACGGTTAAGAAACATTACTATTCAGGAACATTTTTAAAACCGTTAAAACGGTTTATTTTCTGGATATTCTATCATTAACCCCGCAATTAATTGCGGAGTTAATAAAAAAACTTACGCCTTTTTCAAACCGTTTTAACGGTTTGATTAAAGCATCTGAATAGTAAATAAGAAACAAAATTATTTTTTTATCGGGATGAGTAGAAATGAAAAAGAAAATTTTAAGCGGGATGCGTCCTACTGGAGATTTGCATCTCGGACATTTGGTCGGAGCTTTTGATAATTGGGTTAAACTTCAAGAAGATTATAAATGTTATTATATGGTTGCCGACTGGCATGCGATTTCCACAGCTTACGAAGATAAAATAAATTTGCGGGAATTGACCTATTCCATAGTCGCGGACTGGCTGGCAGTAGGAATATCTCCGGAAAAAAGCGTTATATTCATTCAATCTTCTGTAAAGGAACACTCAGAACTTCATCTCTTGCTGTCAATGATAACGCCGCTTTCGTGGGTGGAGCGCAATCCGAGTTTTAAGGAAACGATAGAACAATTGTCGTCTAAAAATATTTCAACATACGGTTTTCTTGGATATCCGGTATTACAGGCGGCTGACATTCTTATGTATATGGCGGAATGCGTTCCGGTTGGCATAGACCAGATACCGCATCTTGAATTGAGCAGGGAGATAGTCAGAAGGTTTAATAATTTATACGGCGAAACTTTTCCGGAACCGCAAGCTATTTTAACCAAAACCCCGAAATTGTCCGGATTGGATAAAAGGAAAATGAGCAAGAGTTACGGGAATTTCATCTTGATTTCCGAACCTGAAAAAGAATTGAAAATAAAAATAAACAATATGATAACCGACCCCGAACGCATACGAAAAACCGACCCGGGACATCCGGAAATTTGTTCCGTTTTCGAATATCATCAATGTTTCAACAAACCAGAAACCGAAACGATTTCAGCCGATTGCAAAAACGCTAAAATCGGGTGCGTGGAATGTAAACGTAAATTGTTTGAAATTATAAATAATCTTATTTCTCCGATTAGAGATAAAAAGAATCATTATATGGAAAAACAATCCGAACTGCAGGAAATAATAGAAGCCGGCGATAAAAAAGCCCGCGAAGCCGCGGCTGCGACAATGGAAAAAGTTAGAAATAATATGAGAATAGGACTTCGTCAAAATAAATGAACCGCGTTAAAGTTAATCTTGAAGTATTCGAGGGACCGCTTGATTTGCTTCTTCAACTTATCAGAATAAACGAAGTTGATATAACGGACATACCTATATCCGATATAACAAAAGAATATCTCGAATATATAGAATTAATGGAATCGCTTGATTTTGAAATTGCCGGCGAATTTCTTATAATGGCGGCGACATTGATGCGGATAAAAGTAAGGATGCTGCTGCCCGCTTCTGAAAAACAAGACGATGACGACGATTGGGACGATCCAAGAAAAGAGCTTGTCGAGCGCCTGCTTGAATATAAAAAATATAAAGAATTATCCATACACCTTGGAGAAAAACTCGAAAAGTATCAGGATACTTTCAGCCGGAATTTTTTAATGGCTCCCGACGAATGCAAAAAAGGCGAGATAAAAATAGTGGATTCGGATCTTCTGGCTTTATTAATAGCGTATAAAAAAATTCTGACGAAATTATCTAACAGAATACCGGAAGAAATTGAAGGCGAAGAATTTACCATTGAAGACAAACAAAATATTTTTTTAAGCAAACTTAAGATTCGTAAATTTATCAGATTTTCCGATTTTTTTCTTGAAGTTAAGAGTAAAACCGAAATAGTAGTTACTGTTATGGCAATGCTTGAAATGATACGAAACGGAGACTTGAAGGTTAAACAAACCGATTTATTCGGCGAAATATATATATATAATCCGTCGGATTCAGAAACGGAAAAAGATTTGGAAACAGAAGCGAATTCTGAAGTTGAATCGAAATCTGAAATCGAATCGAATTTTGAAAACATATCGAAATCAGAAAACGTATCTGATAACGCGTCGGCTGAAAATACTGAAAATAGCGGGGTGAACAATGAACGGCGAGATTGAAAGTTTGAAAATCCAATCGGATATTCTCGACGATTTGACGGTTCTTGAAGAGTATAAAAAATTAAAAGACGAAATAACAGATGTTTCTTCGGAAAAAAGTAATGATGAAAATTTAATCAATGAAAATTTTTCAGAGCAAATTCCGCCGGAAACTAAAACTGAATTAGAATCCGAATTAAATAATGATAATATTACCGAAACTGATAACTCGGCGCCAGACGTTGAAAATGCAATCGAAAAAGAAGAATCTGCGGAAACGAAGATTCAACCTGATACTGATATTAAGTCAATCCAATCCGAACCGTCTGAAATTAAAACGAGCGAAACTGAATCGGATACTGAATTTAAAGCGATTAAATCCGAAGCGATTGAATCTAAGAGCGAAACTGAATTAGAGTCCGAGCCGCCTGAAATTCCGGAATATATGCTGAAGCCGGTAATTGAATCATTGTTGTTTATTTCGGGCAATTCTATTACGTTTGAAAAAATGCAAAAAACTTTGAAAATCGATTTTTCAAAATTCAGAAAATACGTTTTTGAATTGAACAATTTATATAAACAGAATAACCATTGTTTCAGAATCGTGGAAGTTGCGAACGGTTTTCAACTTGTAACGAAAACCGAGCTTGCGGATTATATCAGGAGATTTTTCGGAGCGAGAAAAATTAAGCATTTTCCGCCTTCCGCTCTTGAAGTTTTGGCTATTGTGGCTTATAAACAACCTGTAACAAAAGCGACTGTAGAACACATTCGCGGAGTTAACAGCGACGCTCAAATTCAAGTTTTAATAGAAAAAAAAATGGCGCATATTATCGGACGCGCCGAAGAGCTTGGCAGGCCGTTGCTATATGGGACGACTAAAGAGTTTCTGGAATATTTTGGGTTGAAAGATTTGAGCGAATTGCCGGACAGCAAAGAATTAGACCAGATACTATCGGAACAGCGTTCCGAAGAAAAACAAAAAGTCGAAAAAATATTGGGCGAAATCTCAGGCGCCGATTCTGAGATTGGAAAGCCGCAATCCGATATTACCGATACGGAAAAATCTTTACAGGAAAGAATAGAACGCGAAAATAAAGAGCTTGAAGAAGAAAAATTATTGGATCAGGAATTCGCCGAAGCGCTTGTCAAGACTAAACAAACAAAAAAAAACGCGAAAGAATTATTTGAAAAATTCAATTCGGATTCAACGGCTGATGAAACAATAGGCGAAACGCGGGTTTGAACTTAAAAACCGCAATCGGATTTTGAAAAAGCTCTGGAAATAAAAAGAATATCCGGTAAAAATTACCGATTAAGTTTTAAAAGGAGAAAAAATAAAATGACGAGAATAAAAACCGGAGTAATCGGAGTAGGACATCTCGGACAACATCACGCGAGAATATATTCTGAATTAAACGATTCGGTAGAGCTTGCGGGAATTTATGATTTGAATAAAGAACAAGCTGAAAAAATCGCCGAGAAATGCAAATGTAAAATTTTCAGCGATTATTCGGATTTATTGGACAACGTTCAAGCTGTAAGCATAGCGGTTCCTACGCTCGCTCATTTTAAAATCGCTTCTGAAAGTTTGAAGAAAGGGATACATACGCTTGTTGAAAAACCTATTACCGCCACGGTGGAAGAAGCCAAAAAGCTTTTAAAACTCGCCGATAAACATAACGCGATATTGCAGGTCGGTCACGTTGAGAGGTTTAATTCTGCGATTCGCAAATTATCTCAAATGATAAAATCGCCGAAATTTATCGAATGCAACCGGCTCGCTCCTTTCGGACTGCGCGGCGCCGACGTTTCAGTGGCGCTTGATTTGATGATTCACGATATTGATATAATATTGAGTCTTGTAAAATCCAAAGTAAAAAAAATCGACGCGCAGGGTGTCGCCATATTTACCCAAACCGAGGATATTGCGAACGCGCGCATTGAGTTTGAAAACGGCTGCGCGGCAAATATAACGGCGAGCCGGGTCAGCGTGGATAGAACGCGAAAAATCAGAATATTCGAACCGACGGCGTATTATTCGGTTGATTATTCGACGCAATCCATAAAAATAATCTCTAAAAAAGAAAAAGCCGATTTGAAAAGTTTTTCCAATTTTATGGATTTAATAAATATTAACGTTTTGAAAATCGAGAACGAAGAACCTTTAAAAGCCGAGCTTGAGTCTTTTATAGATTGCGTTTCAAAAGGAAAAAGACCTCTCGTTCCCGGCGAAGCCGGAAGTCAGGCTCTTGAAATCGCGGCTGAAATAATAAAAAAAATAAGGCGTAAAACTAAATAAAGGAAAATTGAATTTTGAGAATTTTTAATCCTCCGCCTCAAAATAAAAATTCGGCGGCTAAACAGAGTTATAAATATTTAATAACTATCGCGTTATGCGCGATTATTTTGTCCGTGTTTTTCATTAATATTTTTTCTTCCGGAACCTCGCCTTCGGCTCAACCCGCCGATTCAATCGGAGACATAAAAAAATACGAAGAAAAAATTGCGGATAAGTGGGTCGACGTTGAAGCTCTTTTATTCTGCGCCAGACAATATTATATAATTGCGAAAGAAGACGAGATATTCGCCTCGTATCTTTACAATAATAATAATATCCCTGATAAATTTTATATTAAAACTTTATATAAGTTTGAAAAACTCGGATATAAAAATCTTGCGCTTTTACAGGATAAATATGAGAATAAAACGCCCGATTTAAGAGGTTCTTTTTTAAAAGCGATTAGTTACATCGACGAAAATTTATATCATAAATCTTTGGTTTATTATCGAAGGGTAGAAGCGCTCTCAAAAAATCTTTTATCGGCTCAGGATTATTATTTTATCGGAATGATATATTTGAAAAAAAAAGAATTTTTTGTTGATGCGGCAATAGACTATTTTAACAGAGCTGTAAATAAAGGGCTTGACGACGCTGAAATTTATTTGTCGCTTGGGAATTCGTATTTTATGCTGAATTTATTCGGCGACGCTTTGAAAAATTTTAAAAAAGCGGATGAAATTTCAGGATTCAATCCAATTATAAAATATAATATTGTTTGGACTTTATACAACGATAAAAAATTTAAAGACAGCGTTGAATCTGCGGAAAATTCCATTATTAGAATTAAAACGATATTAGAAAAAAATAAAGCCGATAATTTTTTAATCGAAGATAAACAGATAATTAATAATACGATACCTACCGTTACTCCGCAGATTCTTTCGAAATTTTATTATATCGCGGGTTTGAATCGTATAAAACTCGGAGACTGGAATAAAGCGCTCGATGATTTTAAAAACGCCGAGTCAAATATTAAAAACGACGATACCATATATGAACATCTCGGGTTAATTTATTATAATCTGAAAAATTACGATTTGGCTGCGGCTAATTTTAAGATATCGTTGAATTTAAATCCTGAAAACGGTAAATCATCCGAATTGTTGAGCAAATTAAAGAAATGAGCAATATAGATTTTTCTACCTTATTGAAGATTCAAAAACCCGGAAGATATTTTGGAAATGAAATAAACGCCGCGTCGAAAAGTTTTTTTAAATCCAAAGTCAATTTTGCGTTATGTTATCCGGATTCGTATGAAATCGGAATGTCCAACACGGGTATTATTTTGTTATATAGATTGCTGAATTCTTTAGAAGGAATAAACTGCGATAGAGTTTTTTCGCCGTTTCCGGATTTCGAAGAATATTTGAATAAGAAGAAAATTGAATTATTCAGTCTTGAATCAAAACAGCCGATTTCAAAATTCGACGCGGTCGGATTCGGTTATCAATATGAAACTGCCGCGACAAATATCTTGAACATATTGAAATTAAGCGGAATTTCTTTGAAAAGAAGCGATAGAAAAGAAGAAGACCCCGTGATTATTTGCGGCGGTCCTTGCGCAGTCAATCCAATTTCGCTATCGGAGTTTGTCGATGTTTTTGTAATCGGGGACGGAGAAGAAGTCATATTGAAAATCGCGGAGATATTTGTCGATTTCAAAAAACGTCAAGATAGAATTTACGAAATCTCAAAACTTGAATCCGCGTATTGCCCTTCGATTCATAATCCGGAAAAAGACGTGATCAAACGCGCCGTAGTTTATGATTACTCAAAATATCTTAACTATTACGAACCGTTTATTACCAATATGGATATTATTCAAAATAGAGTGAATTTAGAGATTATGCGCGGTTGTATGCGCGGCTGCAGGTTTTGTCTTGCGGGATATATAAACAGACCGGCGCGCGTTATTAATCCCGATAAAATAAAAAATTCAGCGTTAAAACTTCTGACCGCCACCGGAATTAACTCTCTTACTCTCGCTTCGCTCAGCAGCAGCGATTATCCTGAAATTGATTGTCTTTTAAAAGATATTATGCCTGAATTCGATAAGAATAAAATTATTGTCTCGGTTCCTTCTTTAAGAGCCGACACGTTAAGCAGACTTATTTCATATAATCTCAATGAAACAAAAAAAAGCAGCATTACTATAGCGCCTGAAGCCGGCTCGCTTCGTTTAAGAAAAAAAATAAACAAAAATCTGACTGACGAAGATATCGAATTCGCGCTTAAACTTGCGGTTGACAGAGGGTATCAGACAATCAAGCTGTATTTTATGATTGGGTTGCCGGACGAAACGATGGAAGACCTCGACGGAATCGCGACGATAGCTAAATCTTTATTGTTTTATGGAAAACGAAAAATCAAGCGTGTGAGAGTTAGTTTGTCGGTATTCACTCCAAAACCTCACACTCCGCTTCAATGGTCGGCTTATTCCGAGTATCAGGAATTCAACGAGAAAATCAAGTATCTGTGTTCAAAACTGAAATACGATAAAATAGAATTGATTTGGCATTCTTATTATTCCGGACTTGTCGAATCTATAATCGCAAGGGGTGGAAAAACCTCAAACGATATAATCTTAAACGCTTTCAATAACGGCGCTAAAATGGATAATTGGACTGAGTATTTTAAATTTGAATATTGGGATAATGCCGTTAAACTTGCCGGTTTGGATTATCGCGATTTGATTAAACCGATTGATATAAATTCAATACTTCCTTGGAATTTTGTGGATATCGGAGTCAAAAAAAGTTTTTTGAAAGACGAATATCAGAAATTTCTCGGCGGCGAGCAAACCGAAGATTGCAGAATATCGGGATGCAACGGTTGTTCGGATTCTATGAATTGCCGCCCTCAAAACAAAATAGAAATAAAAAAAACAAGCGGCCGCCGCGATTCGGGTTTAAATGAACCTGATATATCTCCGGAGCTTGAACCTAAAATATGTCAACCTTTTTTACTTGACAGAGAAAAAAATATCGCGGGGCTGGACGCAAAGTTCGTTTATAGGATGATTTATATAAAAACTTATAAATTAAAATTTATTTCCCATCTGGATTTGCAGAAACTTATGATTACGGCTTTTAAATTTGCCGGATTGAAAATGAAATTTTCACAGGGTTTTAATAAAAAACCGTTAATCGAATTTTCAGGGGCGTTATCATTGGGTTTCGTTAGTCTTAATGAATTAATTGATATAACCCTTGACTGCGAGACAGACTGCGAAATTCTCAAAACCAAACTGAATGAGTTTTTTAAAAAAAATATCGTTTTCAAAAATATTTTCAGAATGGAAAATAAAAAAAAATCGATATCAGAATCCACAAACGAAATTTTATACAAAATAGTTCTATATAAAAGTTCAGGGATTTCAAGAGAAAAATTGGAAAATATTATCGGTTCAAAAATTGAAATTAAAAAAAAAGACAAAGTTAAAATAGTGGATTTAAAAACTATGGTTTCCGGTTATTCTTTAATGCAAAAATCGGAATTTGACATAGCGTCGCTAAAGATAAAAAGTTGTCCTCAGGGTTCTGTCAATCCATATCAGATTATAAAAAAAATAGTCGCGCCGGATAGCATCAGAGATATTATTAAAACAGATTGTTTTGCCGAGTCTTACATTCCAAGAAATTAATTTGACGCCAATTTTTAAAAATTTAAGATTGTAAAAAACGCTAAGACATTATAATTTATAAGATATCAGGATTTTTTAACTATCAGAGAGTTAGCCGAAAAGACGGAGATTTCAACAACGACAGTTCAAAAAATATTAAAAAGCGATACGGTCGAATTTAATTCATATTAGCATAAAATCCTTGATTTTTTAATTTGTGTTTTTTTCTATAATAAATTATTATTAAAATGATATTATTAAAATTATAAAAACGAGTTATTCTTTTATGAAAAATTTCGATTATGATTGTTTGATTATCGGAGCGGGACCCGCCGGTTATGCGGCTTCGTTAAAACTTGCTAAAAATAAAAAAAAAGTCTGCGTGATAGAATCGGTCAACGCGGGAGGAACGTGTTTGAACAAGGGGTGCATTCCAACCACGCTTCTTTTGAACACTGCCGAATTTATTAAAAAATTGAAATACTGCTCGGAATTCGGAGTGGATTTGCCATGCGGATATAAAATTAATTTGAATAAGATTATTGCCCGTAAAAATAATGTCGTCGATATTCATAAAAAAGGGATTATGCAATCCTTCAAATCGTTTAAAATTGATTTTATTGAAGGAAGCGCAAGTTTTATTGACGAACATACCGTATCTATAATTCTAAGCGGCTCAAACAATAAGCGGATAATCGCGGCAGAATATATTATTATAGCGGCAGGCGGAATTTCATTTGTTCCGGACAATTTTAAAATTGATAATAAATACTTTTTTACTACCGAACAAATTTTAGATATCGTTGAGATACCTAAAAAACTCGCTATTATCGGCGGCGGAGTTACCGGCTGCGAATTCGCTTATTTTTTTAACGAACTCGGCAGCGAGGTTTTACTAATTGAAAACGCCGATAAAATTCTTCCTATCAATCTTGACGAAGATATAAGAAAAATTTTCATACGCGAATTGAAAAAAAATAAAATCAACGTTTTAACAGGCTCTAATATTTTAGCGAACGAAATAGTTGATTCGGAGATAAATCTGAAATTCGACAATGGAAGCGTTATAAAAACGGAAAAAGCGCTTTTAACGCTTGGTAGAAGAGGAGCTTCAAGCGGATTAAACCTTGAGACGCTTGGAATATCGGTTAATCAAAAAGGGTTTATTCAGGTAAACGAATATTATCAAACCCATTTTTCAAATATTTTTGCTGTCGGCGATATTGCTGGAAAATATTTATATGCGCATACGGCTTCAGCAGAAGGATCGTCAGTGGCGGATTTTATTTTAGGGAATGGAGAAAATTTTGATTTTAAACATATACCGTTCACCATATTTACTTATCCTGAAATCGGCTGGTCGGGTTTAACTGAAGAAGAGGCTGTCAAATTTGAAATTCCTTATAAAAAAGGCGTGTTCCATTTCCGAACTTCCGGTAGAGCGCACACGCTTGGCGAAATAAGCGGTCTTGTAAAATTATTGACCGACTCAAGAACAGGATATATAATCGGAGCGCATATTATCGGATCGAGAGCGACAGATTTGATACACACTATTACGCTTGCTATGAAAAAAAATATTAAGATTAGCGAATTGACTGAATTGATTGCGGCGCATCCTTCGATGACAGAATCTATTGTTGAAGCCGCTAATATTATCGATGAGGAATTATAGTTTTATATGAAATCTAAAAATAAAAAAATAGGAATTTTAGGCGCTGGAAGTTGGGGAACCGCAATTTCTTTGGTGTTGAATTCAAACAAACATTCGGTTGCGTTATGGGATAAATATAAAGAGAATTTGGACGATATTAGAAATTATTCTGAAAATAAAAAATTTCTTCCCGGAATCAAAATTCCTGACGGAATATCGGTCGAATACGATTTGGAGAAAATTATCGGTTTAAATGAGATTATAGTTTTTGCCGTTCCCGCCCAGCATTTAAGAAGCGTTTTATCGCAAATATCAAAAAATAGATTTGAAAACAAATTATCCGTTAATTTAGCCAAAGGCATAGAAACGTCGTCTCTCAAATTATTATCCGGCGTTTTTACCGAATTTTACGGAGAGGATTTTCTCGAAAAGTATTGCGTTTTGACCGGTCCGTCTCACGCTGAAGAGGTTTCAAAATTCAAACCGGCTTCTTTAATCGCGGCTTCTGTAAATCTTAAAACAGCCGAACTCGTTCAATCTTCATTTACAAATAGATTTTTTAGGGTTTATACAAATTCTGATTTAATCGGCTCTGAGACTGGAGGCGCTGTGAAAAATATTATCGCCATAGCCGCAGGAGTATGCGACGGTTTAAATCTTGGCGACAATGCGCGCGCCGCTTTAATTACGCGCGGGCTCGCTGAAATAACAAGGTTCGGAGTAAAACTCGGAGCTGACGAACGAACGTTTTCAGGGCTTTCCGGTTTGGGAGATCTTGTGGTAACCTGCGGAAGCGTTCACAGCAGAAATTATAAATGCGGACTGCTATTATCAAAAAATTATTCGCTTGATAGAATTAAAAATGAAATCAATCAAACAATCGAGGGAATTGAAACCGTTAAATCAGCTTTTAAATTGGCTCGGAAATTAGATATTGATATGCCTATAACTCAACAAGTTTTTAATCTCATTAACGGAAATATCAGCGCGGAAGCCGCGGTCGGTCAATTGATGGAACGTCTCGCAAAACCGGAATTCTAATCTTAAAAATATGAAAAAAAAAATTATTACATTAACGACTGATTTCGGAAGCGCCGACGCTTATTCGGCGGTAATGAAAGGAGTAATATTGAAGATAAATCCGGACGTTAGTTTTATCGACGTTACCCATTGCGTAAAACCTTATTCTGTTTTTTCCGGCAATTATATTCTTTATTCCGCCTTCAAATATTTTCCTGAAAATTCAATACATATCGCAGTAGTCGATCCCGGAGTGGGAAGCGGTTCGAGAGACGCTATAATAGTTGAATTTAAAAAACATATTTTTATTTGTCCGGACAACGGATTATTGTCTTTGGTTTTGTCTGAACAATCCGATTATTATGCGTATAAGATTAACGAGAAAAAACTGAGCGATAAACTAAAGAACAAACGCGTTATATCAAATACTTTTCACGGTCGAGACGTGTTTGCTCCCGCAGCCGCTTTTATTTCAATGAATAATAATTATGAATCGTTTTCAGAAAAAACCGATTCCATTTATTTTCTTCCCTTTCTGAAAAATATATTCCGTCAAAATGAAATTCTAACAAAAATATTGCATATTGATAGTTTTGGAAATATAATATTGAATATTAAAAAAAATACGCTGGCGAATAGAATAATCGCCAATATTAAAATTAAAAATAAAAATATCGACCAATTTGTTAAAACTTATTCGGCGATAAAAAAAATCGCTTGTTTGTTTGGAAGCGAAAATTTTCTGGAAATTTCTATGAAAGAAAAATCAGCCGCAGAATTTTTGAATTGCAAAATAGAAGAAGATGTTACGGTGGAATTGATTTAAAATTTAAAAAATGAAAAACTCGACGATAAACTATTATAACTCGTTTGCGGAAAATTATTTTAATAATACAGTTGCCATAAATTTAGACAAATTGTATGAAAGGATAGAATTTTTTTTTGATGATAAATCTGAAAAATTATTGGATTTGGGATGCGGTTCGGGCAGAGACAGCCATCGTCTATTAAAAAAAAATTTCAAATATATCGTCAGCGCGGATTTATCGGAAAAGCTATTAAAACTCGCTTCGGCAAATTTTAAATTGAACAGGATTTGTTTGATGAATTTTTTAAACGTTTCTTTTAAAAACGAATCGTTTAAATATATTTTTGCCAACGCTTCGCTGCTTCATATTAAAAAAAAATATATTATCGATACTTTTTCAGAGTTATATAAAATATTAAAAAAAAATGGCAGGATTTATTTTTCTTTAAAAAAAGGAACCGGAGAAGGAGAGGATGAAAATAATAGATTTTTTTCATACTATCTTGAAACTGAAATAATAGAATTGTTAAAAATTACAGGATTAGAATGTCTGTCTATTTCCAGTTTGAAATCCTCTGATTCGAGAAATATTGAATGGATTTCGGTTTTTGCCGAAAAATAGTTTCTATTGGCGCATAAGCTGATATATATAGTTAACGAAAAAAATATTTTTTATTAAAGGAATTTTTATAATGAAAATTGAACTTGTGGATTTAAAAAGACAATATCAAAAAATTAAAAATGAAATTGACGATGCTATACGCGGAGTTATTGATAAAACAGCTTTTATTTCAGGCGAATTTGCAAAGAAATTTGAAAAAGAATTCGCCGAATATATCGGAGCAAAAAATTGTATTTGCGTCAGTAATGGAACTGACTCTTTGTTTCTTTCTCTGCTTGCTTTAGGAATAAAAGAAAACGATGAAGTTATAGTTCCGGTAAATACTTTTATAGCCACTGCGGAATCCGTATGCCGTCTCGGAGCAAAACCGGTATTTGTAGATAACGATCCGAAAACATACAACATAAACGTTTCTGAAATTGAAAATAAAATAACGGACAAAACAAAAGCCGTGATTCCGGTGCATTTATACGGTCAACCGGCCGAGATGAATGAAATAATCAGAATTGCGAAAAAATATAATTTCAAAATAATAGAAGATTCCGCTCAAGCTCACGGCGCCGAATATTGCGGAAAAAAAATCGGAACGTTCGGAGATTGCTCAAGTTTCAGTTTTTATCCCGGTAAAAATTTGGGAGCTTACGGCGACGCCGGATGCGTAATTACAAATAACGACGAACTTGCAGAAAAAATACGTATGTTTTCAGACCACGGCAGAACCGGAAAATACGAACATAAAATAATCGGATATAATCATAGATTCGACGGCATTCAAGCCGCTGTATTATCGGTTAAATTAAAATATCTCGACGAATGGAATAAAAAACGAATTGAAATCGCAAAATACTACGATAATCATATTGATAAAAACAAATATGTTTTACCTTCAATTAATCCGGATTGTAAAACCGTATATCATCTTTACGTAATAAGAACCGAATCAATTCCAAGAGAAATAATAATGAAGAAATTTAAGGATAAAAATATCGCTTGCGGCATTCATTATCCTATTCCTTTGCATTTACAGCCGGTTTTTGAATTTTTAGGACATAAAAACAATGATTTTATTGTTGCGGAAAAGTTTTCAAAACAACTCTTATCGTTGCCTATGCATCCGGAATTAAAAGACGATGAAATGGAATTAATCTGCAAAACATTATCTGAAATAGAATAGTAAATTTATTAAAAATCAGGATTGCTGAATTGAAATTTAAACTGATTGAACGTTATATTTTAAAAATTTATATTCCCATTTTTATATTGATATCTTTGATGTTTCTCGTTTTTTTTGTGGTTGGAGATCTGGTGGATATTTCCAAAACAGTCATAAGCAATTCTATAGATTTATCTATCACAGCCGAATATTTTATTAATATAATTCCTTTTTATTACGTAAAATATATAATGCCTGTTTCTAATCTGCTGGCTGTATTTATAGCTATCGGTTTATTAATGAAAAATAATGAATTGATAGCTATGAGAGCGTGCGGATTATCATCGTCGTATATTTTTTTTCCTTTGATATTATTCTCGATTTTACTCACCGCTTTTTCAATTTATTTATCTCTTGATATTATTCCAAAACATAAACAAAAAGCAAGATATATAAAAACTTACAAAATAAAACAAAAAAAAACAAATAATGAAATAATTTTCGATATATTTTTAAATATTAAAAATAATATGACTTTATCGGCGGAATCATTTAAATTTAACGATGAAAAAAATGTAATAATAAACAAAATAACCTTGACTGAAATTGAAAATGCCGCGATTAAAATGAGAATTGACGCGCTGGAATGTAGGTTTATAAATAATTCTTGGGTTTTGTTCAATGGCGTAAAAAGAATTTTAAACGACGCTGGAGAAGAAATATCGTGCGTTCAATTCTTGGAATTTAATATGTCAAAAGAATTGAATTTTAACGAGACTCCGGATGATATTTACGCGTTATATAAAATTCAAAATACCGACAAAGACGAATTTACTTATTCTGAATTGCAAAAATTTTCAAAACTTTTTAAGAAAACCGGTTTTCAAACCGAATGGATTGAAACCGATTTGTTTTATATGATTTCTTTTCCGTTCAGCAATTTAATTTTGATTTTGTTTGGTTTACCGATAGCGATTCATTCTTCAAAAACAAATATTTCTTATGGATTCGGATTAAGTTTGATGATATGTTTTTGCTTTTGGATAAGTTCGTATATTTTTACAGCTTTAGGACATAGAGCAATAATAAATCCGTTTTTAGCCACCAACATAACAAATATAATATTTTTTTTAATGAGTTTTGTTTTACATAATTATTTAAAAAATAGGATTATTTAGGAGGGGCGCATGTGGAAAAGGGTCTATAAAAAACTTTTACATTTTAGTTTACATAATTTACCTTATCGGAAGTCGGCTAAGTGCTTGAAAATAAAGGACTTAGCTTTTCCGAACATTCCTCTTACTCTTTTTGTTTGATTTCTCACTTATCTTTCTTATTATCATTATCTTAGCCTCTCTTTTAACCTCTTTTAACCTCTTTCTACCCTCTTCTATCCGCATATATAATAAATTTTTTTCTCTATTATTAAAAAAATCCGCGTTTCCGCGTTTTGTCAACCTTCATTTTTTTATTAATAGTTTTTTAACTTACTTTTTCCGGTTTTTTTCCGTCCTGTCTGTTCTGTAAAACCGAATTTTCATTATT
>Ga0116156_10002638_pt1 | contig 16204 bp, 11 predicted proteins | sample AD_UKC045_MetaG_FD_89891 | JGI IMG/M metagenome (GOLD analysis project Ga0116156, IMG submission 89891) | Active sludge microbial communities of municipal wastewater-treating anaerobic digesters from USA - AD_UKC045_MetaG | ecosystem: Engineered > Bioreactor > Anaerobic > Digestate | place: USA... | reverse complement strand
GCCTGCGTGATCGCGGCGCGGTCGCTCGCCATCTTGATGGCCGGATTGCACTTGATCCGGTGCCCGAGGCGCGCGTAGTCCTCGGCGCTGAAATGCAGGAAATGCACGCAGGTTTCGGCAGTGATGCGCTTGCCGCTGATCGGACCCGGCGAAAACAGCGCGAGTTCGTCCGCGGTAGAGATATGCAGCACATGCAGGCGCGTGCCGTGTCGGCGGGCGAGGCCGATCGCCAGTTCGGTCGACTTGATGCAGGCTTCGCGCGAACGGATCAGCGGATGCTGCGCAGCCGGTATGTCATCGCCCCAGCGCTCGCGTGCCTTCGCCTCGTTGGCGCTGATCATCGGCGTGTCTTCGCAATGCGTGATGATCGGCGTCGGCGCGTCGCGGAAGATCGCATCGAGGGTGGCAGGGTTATCGACGAGCATGTTGCCGGTCGACGCACCCATGAACACCTTGATGCCGGGCGCGGATTTCGGATCGAGCGTGCGGATGTCCTCGAGGTTGTCGTTGGTCGCGCCGAGATAGAACGCGTAATTCGCGCGTGATGAAATCCTGCCGCGCTCGTACTTCGCTTCGAGCGCCTCCCGGTTGACAGCCGGTGGCTTGGTGTTCGGCATTTCCATGAAGCTCGTGATGCCGCCGGCAACGCAGGCGCGTGACTCCGATTCGATATTCGCCTTGTGCTCGAGTCCCGGTTCGCGGAAATGCACCTGGTCGTCGATCATGCCCGGAAACAGCCAGCGGCCGGCCGCGTCGAAGACCTGTTCGTTCGGCGCGGCTGCGATCTGCGCGTCGATGCGTTCGATCCGGCCATTGCGCACGCGGATATCGGCATCGAACCGACGGCCTTCGTTGACGAGATGCGCGTTGGTGATCAGCCAGTCATTCATGGTCGTGTCCAGTGTGTGTGCTTTCGCGAAGGAACGGTCGCCAGCTGAACTGTGCAGGTACCGGATCGAGTCCTCCCTTGCACAGCGGTTGGCATCGCAACAGCCGGTTCAGGGCCAGCCAGCTTCCGCGCGCGCTACCGAAACGTGCCACCGCGACCCGTGCGTAATCCGAGCAACTCGGGTGGAAGCGGCAGCGCGCGCCCAGCATCGGGCTGATGAAGCGTTTGTAGAATGTCAGCAGTGAGAGGATCAGACGTGACACGATGATGATAGCGTTGATCGCACTGGGGCGCCGGCTGAAGCGCGATGTCTGCGGTTGCCGGGGGCGGGTACTTAGGCTATAACACGCCGCCGCCGGGTCACAAGGTAAGGACTGAAATGGCGAAATCGAACGCGAAATCCAAGGCTGGCAGCAAGTCCGCCAAGGTCGTTGCACGCGCAAAACCCGCTGCAAAAACAAAGGCCAAACCGACTGCCAAGGCGGCCACCGCCAAGCCGAGACCGCCAGCAAAGACAAAGCCGGTGGCGAAGGCCAGCAAGCAGGGTGCGGCGAAGAAACCTGCGGCCCCGGCGAAGAAGCCCGTGGCTGCAACGAAATCGAAGGCGCCAGTCAAGGCGATCAAGTCAGTAAAGCCGGGCAAGCCGGTCAAGACTGCGCCGGCAAAACCCGCGAAGAAAGCGGCCAAGAGTGCACCCGCGCCGGTCCGGCCGGCTGCGCGCAAGGAAAGCAAGACATCCCATCGGGCAACCACGCCCGCCCCCATTCCCTCGAAGAACACCCATTCATCCGTGATTGAAACAACGAACGCGTCATCCGCAACACTGAAGGCAAGTGCAAAGAACAAGGCTCGTGCTGTTCCCTCCGCAAAGGACAGCCAGGCGACCATGCAGGACGGCCGCTATGCGCTGCCGACCAATGCCGTGGTCAACCTGCCGAATGGCTACAAGCCGTCGGCGAAAGAGGAATACATGAATCCGCGACACCTCGAGTATTTCCGGCGCAAGCTGCAGCGCTGGCGCGAGGACTTGGTCGAGGAATCCAAGCAGACCATCGAAAACCTGCGTGACGAGGTCCGTGATGTCGGCGACGAAGCCGAACGCGCGACGCGCGAGACCGAAAATTCGCTCGAGCTGCGCACGCGCGACCGCTATCGCAAGCTGATCTCGAAGATCGACAAGGCGCTCAAGCGCATCGAGGAAGGCCGTTACGGTTTCTGCGAGGAGACCGACGAGGACATCGGTCTTGATCGCCTCGATGCACGGCCGATCGCGACGTTGTGCCTTGATGCCCAGGAACGTTGGGAGCATCGCCAGAAGCAGATGGGTGATTGAAGTGCCCCGAGTCGGGAGCAGGGAGTAGGGGATGCTGAGCAGATGCCCGGAAGCAGTGGGTTTCCGGAGGATCGCGCGTTCTGTTCCCGCCAACCCCCTGGCGCTGCATTTCCATTTCCCATACCCGATTCCCGATTCCCGTGCATAAGCGCTACTTCGGAACCGACGGCATTCGCGGCCAGGTCGGCCAATGGCCGATCACGGCGGAGTTCATGCTCAGGCTCGGCCGCGCGATGGGCGTGGTGCTGCGGCGTGATACCGACAAACCCGTCGTCCTGATCGGCAAGGACACGCGTGTCTCGGGTTACATGTTCGAATCCGCGCTCGAAGCCGGCCTGCTCGCCGCTGGCGCCGAGGTGCGCCTGCTTGGACCGATGCCGACGCCCGGCGTGGCCTACCTGACGCGTTCGATGCGCGCCGATGCCGGCATCGTCATCAGCGCCTCGCACAATCCGCACCAGGACAACGGGATCAAGTTTTTTTCCGCGGTCGGTGAAAAGCTCGATGACGATGTCGAACTGGCGATCGAGGCCGAAATCGATGCGCCGTTCTCCACGGTCGAATCGCAGGCCATCGGCAAGGCCATGCGCATCGAGGACGCCTCGGCCCGCTATCTCGAATTCTGCAAGTCGACGGTATCGCGTTCGTTCAACCTGCACGGCGTGCATGTCGTTGTCGATTGTGCACACGGCGCGACCTACCAGATCGCGCCGAAGATGTTCAGCGAACTCGGCGCCAGGGTCACCGCGATCGGCAACCGTCCCGATGGCCTCAACATCAATCGCGACTGCGGTTCGACCAGTCCCGGCTTGTTGAGCCGTACCGTGGTCGAGACGGGCGCGGATCTCGGCATCGCCTTCGATGGTGATGGCGATCGTCTGCAGATGGTCGATGCGGGCGGACGCGTGATCGATGGCGACGAGCTGCTCTACGTGCTCGCCGTCGACTGGCATGAACAAGGGCGGTTGCGCGGCCCGCTGGTCGGCACGCTGATGAGCAACTTTGGGCTCGAGCAGGCGATGAACGCGCTCGGCGTCCCGTTCCTGCGCACCAGGGTCGGCGACCGTTTCGTCATGCAGGCGTTACGCGAACGCGAGGGCGTGCTCGGCGGGGAAACCTCGGGCCACATCCTTTGCCTCGACCGGGTATCCACGGGCGACGCGATCGTCAGCGCACTGCAGGTGCTCGAAGCACTCGCGCGCGGTGGTCGCAGCCTTGGCGATTCAGCGGACGGCATGCGCAAGATTCCGCAGACCACGGTCAATATCCGCGCCAGCGGCGGAGCAGCGCTGGTCGCCGATGCGGGCGTGCAGCAGGTGCTCGCGGACGTGCAGGCGAAGCTGGCTGGCCTGGGGCGTGTCGTCCTGCGTCCCTCCGGTACCGAGCCGCTGGTTCGCGTCACCGTCGAAGCGTTCGATGCGGATCTCGTTGCCCGCCTGGTCGATGAGCTCGCCAACGCGGTCCGTGAAGCGCAATCGCGCGTTTCCTGAGCGCTTGTGAAAGAATTGCGGCACGCCGTGCCTGAAACCGCGTGCCGGCTTGAGGCCAGTTCCTGCTGACACCCAATCCTCCCGATCGCGGTCGGGAAACTGGAAACGACGATGAAACACGTTCCCACGCTCGATATCCGACGCTACGACAACGATCGCGATGCCTTTGTCGCCGAGCTCGGCGCGGCCTATCGTGAATTCGGTTTCTGCTGCATCAGTGGCCACGGCATACCGAAGGCCGGCATCGACGCCGCCTACGATGTTTTCCAGCGCTTCTTCGCGCTGCCGGCCGAGGTCAAGCGCAAGTATCACCAGCCCGGCACCGGTGGCGCGCGCGGCTACACGCCGTTCGGCATCGAGACGGCCAAGGATTCGAAGCATCCGGACCTGAAGGAGTTCTGGCATATCGGCCGCGAGATCCCGCGCGATTCGAAATATGCCGATGTCATGGCACCGAATGTCTGGCCGGACGAGATCGCCGGATTTCGCGAGCATGGCTACGGGCTTTACGAAGCACTCGATGCGCTCGGCACGCGCGTCTTGCGCGCGCTCGCGTTGCACATCGACCTGGCCGAGGATTTCTTCGAGGACAAGACCCATTTCGGCAACTCGATCCTGCGCCCGATCCACTATCCGCCGATCACCGCAACCGACATCCCGAACGTGCGCGCCGGCGCCCACGAGGACATCAACTTCATCACCCTCCTGGTCGGTGCAAGTGCCGAGGGCCTCGAGGTGTTGACTCGCGAAGGTGACTGGCTGCCGATCACGACTGAAGGCGATGCGATCGTCGTCAACATCGGCGACATGCTGCAGCGGCTGACCAACCACGTCTATCCATCGACGACGCATCGCGTGGTCAATCCACAAAACGAGAATGCGCGCAAGCCACGCTACTCGGTGCCATATTTCCTCCACCCGAATCCCGATGTCGTGCTCGACGTGCTGCCATCCTGCATCAGCGCGGACAATCCGAGCCGCTACCCGACATCGATCACCTCGCATGAGTACCTGATGCAGCGTTTGCGCGAGATCAAGCTGATCTGATCCCGATGTATGGAATGCAACGGCAGGTGATGCGTTCGCCTCGCCGCAGGAAACCGCTTCCACCGCGATGGGTATGCTGGATCGGTCCGGCAGAGAGTCGGCAAACACGACAGGCGCAATGATGCAGACGGATCGGGTCAATCGCCTTTCTCACGGTTCGGATGCGCGCCTCTGGCTTGCCGGATCGATCGTCATCCTTGGCGTGGTCGTGGCGTTTCGCGCGGCGTTCGCGGGTTATTTCATGCTCGATGATTTCGGCATGCTCGCGATTGCCCGATTCCTCGATGGCCCGCTGGATCCGTTCTTCGGTGAGCACATTCCCGGAGCCGTCTACTACCGCCCGCTCGGCATGCTGTTGTGGTGGCTGAGCGAGCGCCTGTTCGGATCGACGCCCGCCGCGCACTACGCATTGAACCTGCTGTTGCATATCGCCGTCGCGGGTGCGTTGTGGCGCCTGACCACACGCCTGTGCGAGAGCCGCTGGGCCGGGTTTGTCGCCGCCGCGTGTTTTGCCTGCCACCCGATCGGTCTCGGCACGACGCTATGGTTGTCGGATCGTTTCGATCTGCTGGCCTTGCTGTTCACGCTGCTGGGTCTGGGTTTCGCCCTCGATTTCTCCCGCGGCGCAGGTTGGCGTGCGCTGGCGGCAGCGCTGTGCCTGTTCGGGCTGGGCTTGCTGTCGAAGGAAATCGCGCTGGCCGGTTTCGCCGCGGCTGCGGCCCTCTGGATGCGCGCTGACGAGGGCATCGGCTGGAAGGTGCGGGTCCGCGCGATCGCGCTCCTGCTGTTCGTCCTCGCGCTGTACTTGCTGATGCGCAGCGCGGCCTTGCCGAACCACGGAGCGGGCTGGCTGTCGTCGCTGTCGCGCCAGTTCGAGCAGTTCGCCCAAGGTGGCAGCATCTGGCTCGGCGGCTGGCTGAACTACGCAAGTTTCTGGGCCCTGCTCGGCGGATGGAAAGCGGCCGCTGCGCTGGTCGGATACGCCTTGATCGCTGCACTGGCAATCGTGGCCCTGTTCCAGCCATGGACGAGCCGCCGACAACAGGTCGTGCTCGCCGGACTGGTGTTGTGCCTGTCGACCGCGGTGCTGCAGTGGCCGTTGCTGGCATTCCAGGATTTGCGCGTTGCCGAATCGACCAGCGTCATCAACCTGGTCACCAATTCCCGCTATTTCTACACAGCATGGGCCGGCCTGCTGGTCGCGTTGGCCGGCATCCTGACCCCGTTGTGTTCGACCAACAACCTGTCGCGCAAGCTGCTGGCGGTGGCGCTCGTGGCACTCGTCCTGCCCTGGTTGCTTGCCTCCCAGCATCTCGCCCGCAGCTACCGGAATGCGACGCTGGAACAGCGCGCCATGGTCGAGGCGGCGGTGGCTTCGATCGGGCAACTGGAGATTCCGGACCGCTCCTGCCAGATTTATTTGCTCGACACCGACAACTGGATGTTCGGCTGGATCTCGGACGAGGCGATCAAGGCCGTGGTTCCCGACCTGCAACCGATTTCCCGATGCCTGATCCAGACCGAGCACACGCCCTGGTATCACATTGCCGTGGTTGATCGCTTCGATGTGCGCGATCTCTATCCGTTGCGTCCGATCCATGGCGCCGACGAGAGCAAGGCCACGCAGAAGATCGGGCGCGGCCGATTCCTGTTCCTCAATCTCTCGCCCGGGCCCGATCTTTCACGGATGCCCGGAGCCCGTTTCCTGAGTTGGCGGAACGGCAGCTTCATCGACATCACGGCCGATGTGCTTGCCGGAACGCGCATCCCCGGACTCCTCTGCAATCGTTCGGCGGACGAATGCCTGCCATGAGCGTGATGCCGGAAACGCTACTGCGTGATGTCGATGCCGCAGCGAGGCAGGCGGATTCGGTGGCTGGATCGCGCGACCCGTGGCTCCGGGTCACGGCGATAGCAGTCGCGATTGCGCTCGTGCTCGCTTTCCGCGCCGCGTTTTCGGCGTATTTCATGCTCGATGATTTCGGCATGCTCGCAATTGCCCGATTCCTCGACAACCCGTTCGAGCCGTTCTGGCACAACCATATCCCCGGCGGGCTCTACTACCGCCCGCTCGGCATGCTGTTCTGGTGGCTGAGCGAAAGGGCGCTCGGAACAAACGTGGCTGCACAGTATCTCGTGAATCTTGCCTTGCACCTGGTTGGAGCTGCTGCGCTTTGGCGATTCACGAGCAAGTTGTGCGAGAGCCAATGGGCAGGAATCCTCGTCGCGGCCTGCTTCGCCTGCCATCCGATCGGTTTCGGAACGACCCTGTGGCTGTCCGATCGCTTCGACCTGCTCGCGCTCCCGCTCGGGTTCCTCGGCCTGCGCCAGGTGCTGGAATTCTCGCGTTTCGCAAGCTCGCGCGCGATTTGGCTCGCGCTGCCCTTGCTTAGCGCGAGCCTGCTCTCGAAGGAAATCGCGCTCGCCTTCTTCGTCTCCTCGATGATGCTGTGCCTGTGCGCCGATCGACAGATCGGCTGGCAAGCGCGTTTTCGCGCTTGCGCGATCCTGTGCGTTCCGATCGCGGCGTATTTCCTCGTCCGGTCCGTCGTGCTCCCGAACCCTAGTGCAGAGTCCTTGTTTTCGATCAAGCAACCGCTGCACCTGCTTGCCGATGGCCTGGGTCACTGGGCAACGGGCGGATTCGATTTCCTGACCTGCTGGCAACGACTGGGCGGCTGGAAAAAAGGAGCCGCTTTTGCCGGTGTTTCAGTCGTGGTCGTTCTCTTGCTGGTTTCGACGACCCGGCCATGGAGCATTCGCCGGAAAAATGCCGTTCTTGCAGGGCTCTCCCTCTGTGCAACCACGGCACTTCTGCAATGGCCGTTGCTAGGGAATTTCAGCGTGCGGATTTCGGAGGCGAGTCCGGTGCTGGATCTGGTCGTCAACTCGCGTTACTTCTATGCCAGCCTCGCGGGGTTCCTGATCGCGATCGCGGGATTCCTGATGCCGGTTCTCGAACGCTGGAAAGGGGCGCGAATCGGAATCGCTTTCGCCTCGGCATTGCTGGTCGTGCCGTGGTTGCTTTCCGATCAGAATCTGGCGCGCCGCTATCGGAACGAAACACACAAGCAGCAGGAGCTTGTCGAGGCGGCGCTGGCCAGCATCGGGAAAAGTCGTCTGCCGGCAACGAATTGCCAGATCTACCTTCTCGATACGCAGAACTGGACGTTCGGCTGGATATCCGACGAGGCGGTCAAGGCGACCTATCCGGACCTGGCGCGGATCGAGAGCTGCCTGGTCCAGACCGAACACACGCCTTGGTACCACATCGCCAGGAGGGATTCGATCGGTCCGGGAGGGTTGCGACCGATGACCCTGGTGCGAGGCCAGGACGAATCGCAGAGTGCGCAGAGGATCGGTCGTGGTCGCTTCCTTGCTCTCAACCTTGACGACGACAACGGGGTGCCGGCGGATTCGCAGGCGCTTTTCCTGAGCTGGCAGACGGGCCGCTTCGTTGACGTTTCCGCGGAGGTCAGGGAGGGTCGGCGCACGCCTCGATTCGCTTGCAATCGACGCGCCGAGCAATGCCCGAAGTAGAGGATTTGTCCAGTCCGAGGCTTGTCAAATCTTGATAGTGATCCATGACCATGCCACCTGTTGGATTCGTCTTTGGCGTAACTGCGAATTTGTCCTTGGGAGTCTTGTTTCTGACGCCGGCGTTCGACTGAATGGAACAATGGACGAAAATGTGAGCGAATTTTACTATTCCCGCTATCCGAATGTCTTGGAGCGTGATCGCATGCGGTTCAATCTGCTCTGGGTCTTCCTGCTTGGCCTCGTTGTGGTTCTCCCGACGCACGCGCAAGTCGAGCGCGGCAAGGCGCCGCCCGATGCGCTCGGCATCGACAAGGACAAGAAGGAAGTGCGTGTCAGCGACTATCGCGGCAAGGTCGTGGTGCTGACGTTCTGGGCGAGCTGGTGCGGTCAGTGCCTAAAGGAATTGCCCATACTCGAGAGCGTCCAGCGCAAGGGCGGGAAGGAACGGATTCAGATTGTGGCAATCAACTCGGACAAGGAGCGCTCGGACTATCTCGCGATGCGGCGCCGCATGCGCGACTTCACGATGGCGATGACGGAAGATCGCGCGGACCGCAGCATTGCCGATCAGTACGGGGTGACTGGGTATCCGCATATGGTCATGGTCGACAAGCAAGGACTTGTCGCCTTCACTCATCGCGGTTATTCCGAAAATTCGCTCGGAAGGATTGTGGACGAGATCAACGTACTGCTTGAGGAATAGCGGGTTGAGCAGCATCGCTGGAGCGCCTCCCTCATCCCCCTTCGGGACCTTCTCCCGCCAGCGGGAGAAGGGGAGAACGGCGTTGCGGTTTGGTGCGCTGAAGAAGTAACCGGATTTGGAGGCGAATGTATTCGAGCGCACCCTCATCCCCCTCCGGGGACCTTCTCCCGCGAGCGGGAGAAGGGGAGGGTAGTGGTGAGGCTTTTGTGTGTGGAAGCCTTGGGCGCATTTGGGGGGGCGAAATCATAGGAGCGCCACCCTCATTCCCCTTCGGGGACCTTCTCCCGCGAGCGGGAGAAGGGGAATAAGGCGTTGCAGCATCCGTGCGCTGAGGGATGAGGCAACAGAATGGCTGCGGATTGGATGCATCGGGATGTCTCCACTATCATGTGGCCCTGTTGCAGGGGAATTCGATGTCGGTAATTTCATCTTCGGTCCGCCCGGGATTGCTCGGCGGATTCGGCTGGCGCGTGCTGAACGTGCTGCAATTGCTGTTCACGCTGCTCTGGACAGCGGTGCTGATCTGCCTTGCGCTGATCGTCCTGCTGCTCTGTGGTGGCAGGCGGCATTGGCCCTTGCGCATGGCTTCGCGCTGGTGGGCGCCGGGCCTGTTGACCGGCGCGGGCGTCCGGCTCGAGCTCGAGGGATTCGAGGGCATCGATTTTTCGAAGCCATGTATCGTCGTTGCCAATCACCAGTCGATCATCGACGTCTGCGTGCTGTTTCGCGCGATCCCGGTACCTTTGCGTTTCGTGCTCAAGCAGGAACTCGCTCGGGTGCCTTTCGTCGGTGCCTACGCGCGCGCGATGGGCATGGTCTTCATCGAGCGGCAGGCGGCGCGCGAGGCGAATCGACGCCTGCATGAAGCGACCGCGCTGTTCGAGTCGGGTCATAGCCTTTGCGCATTTCCGGAAGGCACGCGCAGTCGGGATGGCCGCGTCGGGCCGTTCAAGGGTGGCGTGTTCAAGCTTGCGATCGAATCGGGTGTGCCGATTCTCCCTGTCGCGATCGATGGCAGCGGACAGGTGTTGCCTGCATCGGGTTTCCGCGTGCGTCCGGGACGTATCCGCCTGCGCGCCGGCAGCCTGATCGAAACGAGCCAACTGCAGCCCAGCGATCGCCAGGCGCTCGCACAACGTTGCCATGATGCGGTGGTCCGGTTGCAGCATCCCGGCGCACACGGCCAGCTCTGATCGGGATCCCGGATTTGCCGGATTGTTGCGTCTGGGCGGACTCAGGGCCGCAAGTTTTCCACGCGCTTCACTGCCGGCGGGAGGTCATCGAACCGACACGGTGGCGAAGTTCACCCCGCAGACGGAAAGGAGTAGCCTCGAGCTTCCCCAGGCGCAACCCAGGTGATCGCGATGAAACTCGATATCAACGGTCGGGAGCATGTGGTCGATGTTCCTGACGACATGCCCCTGTTGTGGGTGTTGCGGGATGTGGTTGGCTTGACCGGCACCAAGTTCGGTTGCGGCATGGCCCAGTGCGGCGCCTGCACCGTGCATGTCGATGGCGCGCCGGTGCGCTCATGCGTGACACCGGCGTCGGCCCTGGCGGGCAAGAAGGTCACGACGATTGAAAGCCTCGGCAGCGACGGCTCGCATCCGGTGCAGCGCGCCTGGATCGAACACGATGTCGTGCAGTGTGGCTACTGCCAGTCCGGGCAGATCATGTCGGCTGTGGCCCTGCTCAAGGTCAAGCCGAAACCCAGCGATGCCGATATCGATGCGGCGATGGGCGGGAATATCTGTCGTTGCGGCACCTACCAGCGGATTCGTTCGGCCGTGCATCGCGCTGCCGAACTCGGCGAGGAGAATCGTCATGACGCGTGATCCAGGTGGTCTCCTGCAGCCCTCGCGGCGACAGTTCCTCGCGACCTCGGCTTCGCTCGCTGGAGGTCTGGTCATCGCCTGCTTCGTCCCGTTCGGTGCGCGGCGCCTGTTTGCGCAGGAAGGTGCGCCGCCCGCCGCTCCGGCGGTCGATCCGAACGCGTTCGTGCGCATCGGCAGCGACGACACGATCACGATCCTGCTCAAGCACGCGGAAATGGGGCAGGGTGTCTGGACCTCGTTGCCGATGGTCGTTGCCGAGGAACTGGATTGCGACTGGACCAGGGTGCGCGTCGAGACCGCGCCGAACGCGCAGGTCTATGCCAACAACGCATTCGGCATCCAGGGTACCGGCGGCTCGACCAGCACGCATGAATCGTTCGACCAGATGCGCCAGGCCGGAGCGATGGCGCGGGCCATGCTGGTCGAGGCAGCGGCGAAACGCTGGAAGGTTGATGCGGCGACGTGCCGGACCGAAAACGGCTTCGTCATTTCCGGTGCGCACAAGGCCAGCTATGGCGAACTCGCCGATGCCGCCGCCCGACTCAAGCCGCCGCAGAAGGTCGTCGTCAAGGATCCGTCGAAATGGACGCTTATCGGCAAGCCGACCCGGCGCCTCGACAGCCTCGCCAAGGTCACCGGCAAGGCCGGGTTCGGCATCGACGTTCAGCGCCCCGGCCTGCTCGTCGGCGTGATCGCGCGTTGCCCGGTATTCGGCGGCACGCCAAAGCGTTTCGACGCGACGTCGGCGAAGGCGATACCCGGGGTTGTCGATGTGGTCCAGGTGCCAAGTGGTATCGCCATCCTTGCCAATCATTTCTGGGCGGCGAAAAAAGGACGCGAAGCACTCGATGTCGAATGGAATGCAGGCGCTGGTGCCAGCCTGTCGACACCGGCGATGCGCGCCGACTATCGCTAGCGGGCGGACAAGCCCGGCGCGATCGCGAAGCAGGCCGGAAATGTCGACGCGGTGCTTGAGGCCGCCGCTACGCGCATCGAGGCGGTCTATGAAGTGCCATTCCTCGCGCATGCGCCGATGGAACCGCTCAACTGCACGGTCGAGATCGGCAAGGACGGATGCGAGATCTGGACCGGCACGCAATTCCAGGGCGTCGACCAGGGCGTGGTCGCGGGCATCCTCGGCATCAAGCCCGAACAGGTGAAGATCCACACCCAGTTCCTCGGCGGCGGCTTTGGTCGTCGCGCCAATCCGCAATCGGATTTCATCGCCGAAGCCGTGCATGTGGCCAAGGCCGCGAACAAGCCGGTCAAGATCGTCTGGACGCGCGAGGACGATATCCATGGCGGTTACTACCGGCCGATGTGGTTGTCGCGCTTCGTCGCCGCGCTCGGTGCCGACGGCATGCCATCGGCGTGGACGCATACCGTTGTCGGCCAATCGATTGCTGCGGGGACACCGTTTGCTGCGGGCATGATCAAGGATGGCGTCGACGTGACGTCGGTCGAAGGCGCCGCCGATTCACCCTACCTCGCCGCGATCGCTGCGCATCGCGTCGATCTGCACACGCCCGAGAGTCCGATCCCGGTGCTCTGGTGGCGTTCGGTTGGTCATTCGCACACCGCTTTCGTCGTCGAGAGTTTCGTCGACGAACTCGCACATGCGGCGAAGGTCGATCCGCTCGCCTATCGACGCAAGCTGTTGCCGGCAGATTCACGCAACCTGCGCGCACTCGAACTCGCCGCCAGGGAATTCGGTTGGGGCAAGCCGCTGGCAAAGGGCCATGCGGCAGGACTGGCGGCACACGAGTCGTTTGGCAGTCATGTCGCGCAGGTCGCCGAACTGTCGGTCGAGGACGGCCGGATCCGCGTGCATCGCGTTGTCTGCGCGATCGACTGCGGACCCGTGGTCAATCCGATGACGATCGAGGCGCAGATGCAATCGGCCATCGCGTTCGGCCTCAGCGCGGCCCTGCACAGCGAAGTGACCTTCAAGGACGGCAAGGTCGAGCAGAGCAATTTCCACGACTACAGGGTCTTGCGCCTCGACGAGATGCCGAAGGTCGAAGTGCATATCGTGAAGAGCACCGAGAAGATGGGCGGCGTCGGCGAGCCGGGCCTGCCGCCGATCGCGCCGGCCGTGGCGAATGCGCTGTTCGCGCTGACCGGCAAGCGACTGCGCAACCTGCCGCTGAAGCTTGCGTGAGGGTGCCGCCGGATAGTCGCACGATCGGCTCGTCGCGACTTTCGTGCAGGGGCGGCGTCGGAGCGCCTTGCCCGGGTTGATCGGAAACCTCCGATCAACCGCGTCGCGGTCGGCAATGCTCAGTCGCGTGCGACGGGCTTGCCGTCCTTGACCACGCCGCGTACCTGGCGCAGGCATTCGATGTTCTTGATTGGATCGCAGGCGACCGCGACGAGGTCGGCGATCTTGTCGACGGCGATCGAGCCGAGGTCCTTCTCCTTGCCGAGCAGGCGCGCCGAGTCGATTGTCGCCGAGCGGATCGCCTGCAAGGGAGTCAGTCCGTAACGGATCATGTAGGCGAACTGGCGCGCATCATCGCCATACGGATAGACGCCCGCATCGGTGCCGAAGCTGATGTTCACGCCGGCCTTGACTGCCTTGCGGAATCCTTCGCGCTGCGCGTCGGTGGTCTCGGTGTTCTTGCGCAGGATTTCGGCCGACCAACCCTGCTTGCGGCCGACCGTATCGATGTAGTCGCCGTTGTAGATGTCGGCATCGAGCCAGGTGCCGTGTTCCTTCATCAGGGCAATGCCTTCGTCGTCGATCAGCGAGCCGTGTTCGATCGAACGCACGCCGGCGCGCACCGCGCGCTTGATGCCCTCGGCACCGTGCGCGTGCGCGGCGACGAAGGTGCCGCGCTTCGCGGCTTCCTCGACCGCGGCACGGATTTCGGATTCACTGTATTCGGACTGGCCCGGCTCGGTACCGGCGGTAAGCACGGCACCGGTCGCGATGACCTTGATGAAGTCGGCGCCGCCGTCGAGCAGGGCATTGACCTTGCGGCGGACCTCGCCTTCGTTGTCGGCCACGCCGCGGCGGAACTCGTCAGGCACGATCGTGCCCGGCTTGAGCCCGGTGATCTCGCCGCCGCCGTGCGTGACCGTGATGTAGGCGCCGGCAACGAACATGCGCGGACCCGGTACGAGGCCGGCATTGATCGCGTCGCGCAAGGCGACATCGGCGAAGCCGCGATAGACGCCGACGTCGCGCACCGTGGTGAAACCGGCCTGGACGGTGAGGCGGGCATTGCTCGCGCCGATCAAGGCATCACGCGCCGGCGTGCTGTGCAGTGGCGCCGCCGGATCGGCGGTCTGGCCTTCGTCGGCGAGATGGGTATGCATGTCCATCAACCCCGGCACGACCGTGAGCGCCGACCAGTCGAGAACCTTGACTCCGTGCATGCGCTGTTTCGCGTGTGCGGCGATCGAGACAACGCGATCCTTTTCGATGCGGATATCCTGATCGGCGAGCATCCTGCCCGATTCGACATCGAGCACATGTCCCGCGCGGATGAGCAGGGTGGCATCGTCGGGTGCTGCCGCAGCCGCGCCTGCGAAGCCGACGATCAGCAGGCCTGCAGGAAAGGATCGAACCAGGTTCATACGTGTTCTCCGCGCGAATAGGCCGTTCTCAGCAGGTTGTGGAAATGCCAGACACCGCTCTCGCGCTTCGGGCACAGGCGTCCGGCGTTGTAGGTGCCTGATGCAAGGCCGCGCTGCACGGCCTCGCAGATCGCGACATCCTCAAGCTGGACCTCGTCGCTGAATTCGGCATCCCTGGCCACGCGCGACTGCGCCTTTTCATCCTGCGCGTAGTAGAAGTCGAACTCGACCCGGCAACGTCCCGGACCCAGCGGAATGACGCGGTTGGTCTGCAGCCGGCCCGGCATGATGTTGAGCATGATGTTCGGGTAGACCTGGTAATAGAACGCCTCGCCTTCGCCGTAGATGTCGCCGCCATCGCGCAACGGCGACGATTGCAGGCTTTGCCAGGCGAACAGCTCGGTGTCGTAGGCGCGGTAGTCGAGCACCTTCGACAACCCGGGATGGACGTGCGGCAGGTGGTAGCCCTCGAGGAAGTTGTCGATGTAGACCTTCCAGTTGCAATTGATGTCGTAGGTCTCGCGGCGCCGGAATCGCATCGCCGCGAGATCGATCGGCGCGATGCGTTCGACGATCCCGGCATAGACCTCGGCAAACGCCGGCACGTCGTCGCTCAGGGCAACGAAAACCAGGCCCTGCCATTCGTGCACACGCAGTGGCGGCAGGCGGATGTCGCCGACATCGAAATCGCGCGCGCCCTGCATTTCGGGCGCGCTGCGCAACTGGCCTTCGAGCGTGTAGGTCCAGCCGTGGTACTTGCAGTGCAGGGCGTTGGCGCCCTTGCCGTTGCATAGCGCGAGCGGACCAGCACGATGCCGGCACACGTTCGGGAACGCACGCAGAACCTCGTCCTTGCCGCGCACGAGCAGGACCGGAACCGTGCCGATCGTCTCGACGACATGATCGCCGGGCTCGGCCAGTTGGTCGCTGCGCGCCACCAGTTGCCAGCTCCGCGCAAACACCGCGCGCTGTTCCATCTCGAGCATCGCATCGCCGAAGTAATGGCGCGCGGGCAGCGCATGGGCGCGATCAAGCGCCTCGGCAGGGTCATCGTTTTGCATGGATCGTGCTCGTCCGGTTGTAGGATGCGTGACTGCTCAATTCGATCGGGAAATTGCAATGTACCGTCTTGGCTGTGGCGTAGTCTTGTACGCGCTTTGCGCGCTGTCGTCCGCGGCCGAGCCGCGCGCGCGCGATCTCGGGGTTCCGTTCGAAGGTGTCCCCGGCCCGCTCAATGCGATCACCGATGTTGCCGGGATCACGGTCGGGCAAGTGACCCTGATCGAGGATCTGGCTGACGGCCACAAGGTGCGTACAGGTGTCACCGCGATCCTGCCGCGCGGCAAGGACAGCGCCGACAAGTCGGTATTCGCGGGCTGGTTCGCGCTCAACGGCAACGGCGAGATGACCGGTACGATGTGGATCGACGAATCGGGTCAACTCGAAGGCCCGGTCATGCTCACCAATACGCACAGTGTCGGCGTCGTCCGCGATGCGGTGATCGCCGGGCGCGTGCATGCGGGCGGCGCGGATGCATCGGGTTACTGGTGGTCGCTGCCGGTCGTGGCGGAAACCTGGGATGGCCGCCTGAACGACATCAACGGCTTCCATGTCAAACCCGAGCACGTCGCGACAGCGCTCGCCAACGCGAGTGGTGGCGCGGTCGCCGAAGGCAACGTCGGTGGTGGCACCGGCATGATCTGCCATGAGTTCAAATGCGGCATCGGCACCGCATCGCGCCGCATCGAGATCCACGAAAACTCCTATCGTGTCGGCGTGCTCGTG
>Ga0116156_10002624_pt1 | contig 16241 bp, 17 predicted proteins | sample AD_UKC045_MetaG_FD_89891 | JGI IMG/M metagenome (GOLD analysis project Ga0116156, IMG submission 89891) | Active sludge microbial communities of municipal wastewater-treating anaerobic digesters from USA - AD_UKC045_MetaG | ecosystem: Engineered > Bioreactor > Anaerobic > Digestate | place: USA... | reverse complement strand
GTTGTTTTTCCGTGTTTAAAGGAGGGGAATTGAACCCCTGACCAATTACTTTTCCGTCTTTTACGATAACACAACCGCACTTGGCCCGCTCACAAGTGGAATCCAGAGCTATTCTAGTTGCTTTATTGATATACTCAAGCGCTTGTTTTTCTTCTTGACCACTGAGATATTTCATAATTATTTTTTCGCTCCACTGTGAAAATTTTTATAAACGTTTTTAAGTCCGGCATTGGTAATGTGAGTATAAACTTGCGTGGTGGCAACATTACTATGACCAAGTAATTCTTGGACCGAGCGCAGATCAGCTCCGTGGGATAATAAATCCGTGGCAAAACTATGACGCAGAGTATGCGGAGTGGCTTCCACAGGCAATCCGGCCATCATCGTGTATTTACGCACGATACTTTCAACAGACCTGGGTGATAACCGCCTGGCCTCATCATCTTTGGCAGCTTTGAAATAGTTGATAAACAGGGGAGAGAGCATGTCTTTGCGTTCTTTGAGATATTTTGCCAGCCATTCTAGAGAACGTTTGGAAAAATACACCGTGCGCATTTTTCCACCTTTACCGACAATATTTAACTCCATAAAATCGGGAATCTTGCCAGCTATCAAATTGTTGATATTAAACTGTTTTAGGTTAAGCGAAGTAAGCTCAGAAACTCGCATTCCGGTAGAGAAGAGGACTTCAAGTATTGATCTATCGCGCAACCCTTCAGTATTAGAAGTATCGGGCATGGAAAGTAGTTTTTCCACCTGGTCAAAATTTAAGAACTTAATTTGTTTATCTTTATCAGTTAATTTTGGTAATTTTATTTTTTCCGAAGGTAAAGTTATAATATCTTTATCGGAGAGGTATTTCAAGAAATTTCTTAGCGCGCGGAGGTAGTAGCTCTGAGAAGTCTTTTTGAGATAGGCGCCTTTATAGTCCTGTTTGCGAGACAAAAACAACCTATAACTCCAGACATGTTCAGGAGTCAATTCATGAGGCAAAAGATTACTTAATTTGGACTTATCAAGCCAATCGATAAAGAGTTTAAGGAAGTTGTGATAATTCTTGGAAGAGACCGGAGAAAGGCCTTTTTCTATCTCACAGTATTCCAAAAAGACCGGAATGTGCTTTATAAGGGGTTTATTTGATTTTTGCATATTATTTACTTCGGTTATCCTCTGTTATACGAAGTTATATATATTATTCCATAAGTATCCCAATAGCGCAAGTCCTACTATTTCCAAAATACCCTATCTCCAAATCGGACATCTATATATTCAGTTGGTGCTATCTTTTCTTTATCGTTTAGCATGGCTTTGATTTTTTGAATTTGGGTAAAAGTATTTTCGGTAGATAACTTCAAAAACCAACGCTTATCGCCAAAATGAGCTTCAAAACTATTCCATTGATTAGTTTGGCCTATAAAGTAAGACACTATTCCTATCCCCTCCTTTTCCAAGTTTTCTTGGTAATCAATGATGGTATTAATGAAATCGGTTGAAAGTATATTTTTTTGATTTTTTTGCAATCTTTCTTCTCCCACTACACAAAAAAGCGGTAAATCTAAATTCTCCGTATCTATTTTTTTTCGGTCAGGTTTCAAAATTTTTATTTCTTCAAGCATTGGTTGAGTGGTAGTGATGGAATCAGTTTGTTCTATGGTAGAAGTATTTGTAGTGGAAGTAGATAATTCTGCCGGTATTATTTCTTCTTTTTGCCAAAAAGTCTTTATCACTCCCCCTTCATGATCAAGCAGATAGTAGCCGTTCATATTGCAAAAAATCAAACTTTGTTTTTTTTCCCGAATATCTATTTGTAAACGGTTGGGGAAAATTTTTTCCACTTTTATATCGTTTAATTCAAAATTATTTGAAATATCGGCGGCTATTTTTTCCGTATTAAGGATGAAAAAATTATTTTTGTGCCAGTATTTTCCCGATTTTAAAAACCTTTCAAAAACAAGATCCTTTATCTCTTGTTCATTTAGATTTTTAATGCCGCTATAGCCGACCTGTTTGATGTCAAAAAAAGGCAGATAAAACATTGTCCAGAACCAAGCAACAAAAAACCCAAAAACAATAAGTCCGGAAAATATTTTTTTATAGCTTATCTTCTTTTTTACTTCTTTACGAAAAGGGTTGGCCCCGATATTCAAACCCAAAGGATCCGGAGGTGAAGTTGATTCAAAAATTTTTAAGTTTTTTGCCGATTTTTTATTTTTACCAAAAGAAAAAAAGGGGCGACGCTTATTTTCGTCGTATTTATATTTTTGAAAATCAAGATAAGGTCTTTTGCCTCCCGGAGTCATATTATAATTTTTTGAGTCCGCAATATTTCTGTAAAACTTTTGGTACAACTATAGTGCCGTCTTTTTGCTGATGATTTTCTGCGAGGATTATCGGGAAACGACTCAGTACTACGGCAGTACCGTTTAATGTATGCACAAAGGCGGTAGACCCGTCTTCTTTTTTATATTTAATACTCAATCGTCTGGCTTGATAATCAGTACAATTACTACAAGAAGTTATTTCTCCGTAATCACCTTGTTTTTTATCATCGCCTTTCATAACCATATATCCTTCAATATCAAATTTACGATAAGCCGGACCGCCAAGATCGGCACTGGCAATATCTATCACCTGATAAGGAATTTCCAATCCATCCAAAATTTCTTTTTCTATTTCCAAAATTTCCGCATGATATTTTTCACTATCTTCCGGTTTGCAAAAAACAAACATTTCCAATTTTGTGAATTGATGAACGCGATAGAGTCCTTTACTGGTTTTACCGTAAGCCCCGGCTTCGGTACGAAAACAGTGAGATAAAGCTATATATTTTTTCGGCCCGTCGTTTAAGTCCAATACTTCGTTGGTATGATATCCACCGACGGTTATTTCCGCAGTTCCCACCAAACTCAGATCCGTATCTTTGATAGAATAAATTTGTGTTTCTTCATCGCTTCTGGGATTGAAACCGATACCGTTTATTATTTCATTTTTGGCCATATCAGGGGTTTCCATCAAGGTGTAGCCGTATTTAGCGGCAATATCCATACTATAATTTAAAAGCGCTTGATTTAAACGAACTAAATTATTTTTATAAAAGTAAAATTTTGTACCGGTAGTTTTGGTGGCCCGTTCAAAATCTATCAAATCATTTTTTAGCATTAATTCTTCATGATCAAGAGGCTTGAAAGAAAATTCTTTTGGTTCAAAATTTTTATAAATAACCTTAAAATCAGATTCTTCGCCAATGGGTGAATCCGGATGAGTCAAATTGGGAATTTTCATCATTTCTTCCAAATATTTTGTTTCTACTTCCGCTAAATCTTTTTCAATTTTAGTGATAGTATCCCCTACTTCACGCATTTTTTTAATTTCTTCTTCAGTTGGTTTTCCTTTGGATTTGGCGTTACGTAAACTTCGTAATTCTTCCGCTTGTTTTAAGAGGTTTCTTCTTTCTTCATCAAGCGATAAAACCAAATCAATGTCGACTTTAGCACGACGGTCAATGCAATTTTGTTTAACCAAATCTTTATTTTCGCGAATAAATTTGATATCTAACATAAATTTAAAATTATTTTTCTTCAGGTTTTAGTGTTGGAAAAAGAATCACTTCTTTGAGATTGTCGGTATTCATCAAAAGTTTTACCAATCGGTCTATTCCCATTCCTAAACCGGCGGTTGGGGGCATACCTTGTTTTAAAGCGGCGATAAAATCAGCGTCGTATTGCATACCTTCATCATCCCCGGCTTTACGCAAACTTTCTTGTTCTTTAAAGCGAGCTTCTTGTCAAGCGGATCGTTGAGCTCGGAAAAAGCGTTGCAAAGTTCATTTCCGCCTACACACACCAATTGCATCCTTTCTACATACGCAGGATTGTCAATTTTTCTCTTAGCCAAAGGTGATAACTCTACCGGATGATCAATCATAAAAACAGGATTGATAATATTTGGTCTGGCGTAAGTTTTATAAATTTCATCAACCAATTTACCTCTGCCGGTATTTTTATCAATACCATCGATTTTCAATTCTTTGGCTTTTTCAAAAAGAGATTTTTGGTCGGGATAATCTTCTATATCTATTTTGGCGTATTGTTTGATGATTTCTCGCATGGTTATGCGCGGATAAGGCGGGGTAAAATCAACCTCTTGTTCCCCTACTGTCATTTTTAACGGTAAATTCATAGCCTTGATAAGACGAGGCAATAAATCTTCCATCAAATTCATCAAATCTTGGTAATTGGCATAAGCCCAATAAAATTCTATCTGAGTAAATTCCGGGTTATGGTTATTATCTATACCTTCGTTACGAAAACATTTAGCAACTTCATATACTTTTTCAAACCCGCCGACAATCAAACGTTTGAGATAAAGTTCCGGAGCAATGCGTAAGAACAAATCAGCGCCCAATGCATTATGATGGGTGACAAAAGGCTTAGCATTGGCTCCGCCATAAAGAGATTGTAAAATAGGAGTTTCCACTTCATAAAAACCCTTGTCGTTAAAATAGTTTCTTAACTCTTTGACTAGCAAGCTTCGAGCAACCGCAATTTTCATGGATTCATCGTTTGCCAATAAATCCAAGTATCTTTGTCTGTAACGAGTTTCGATATCACTTAGACCATGAAATTTTTCCGGCATTGGTAAAAGAGCCTTGGCGATAATTTTAAATTCTTCCACCAAAACCGAGATTTCTCCTTTGTGAGTAATAAAAATTTTTCCTTTTACTTCTAGAAAATCACCTATATCAAAATTTTTGGTAAAAAATTTAAATTTATCCTTGCCTAAATCTTTTTCTGAAACAGCCAATTGAATTTTACCGCTAAAATCTTTCAGATGAGCAAAGCAAAGTTTTCCCATTTCTCGAGAAGATACTAATCGACCAACCAAAACAACACTAGAATCAACCGATAATTCTCGAGCTTGCGCAATAGTGTGAGTTTTTTGACAAGAACTTGGGTATGAATCTATACCTTGTTGTTGTAGAGACTCTAAACGGCCTAATCTGACCGCTTCTTCGTTCAAATTTTTATCTGTCATAAGTAAATTTTAATTATATTTTGATATTGAAATTATAGCTAAAATTGCCATAAAAGTAAAGAATCCCGCCTTCTTAAGGGCGGGATTTAAAAGTTTATTGTTTAGATAACTTCTTTTATCTCGTAGTTTTGCAATCCGGCCGGAGTGCGAACCTCTACTTTATCCCCGGCTTTATGGCCCAAAAAGGCATTTCCAAGCGGTGATTCATTGGAAATCTTACCATTAAGAGGGTCGGCTTCTTGAGCACCGACAATTTGGTAAGTTTTTTCTATTTTATTTACTTCTACTACCACAGTATTACCTAAACCGATTTTATCGCTTTTGCTTTTTTCGATAATTTGAGCGCTGCCGATGATATTTTCCAATTCCAAAAGACGGCCTTGCGCCCAAGCCATTTCTTCTTTGGCTTGGTGGTATTCGGCATTTTCAGACAAATCACCTTGTTGTTTAGCTTCGTTGATTTTATTGGCCACAGCCGGAATTTGAACGTATTTTACGTCTTCATACTCCTTTTTCAGAGCTTCCAAGCTTTCTTTGCTTAAATAGTGGATTTTATCCGCCATATTTCATTAAAATTCAATTTTAGTAAAAAATAAGATTCCGAAAAACTTCGGAATATTGATATGTATATATTAACATTTATGAAAATAAGCGTCAAGAACTGAATTTAACAACTTTTTCCATTATTTTGACACTCACTTCAATTCTCTTTTTTAGCGGTTGTTTACCCGGGGTTTCTGTGCACATACTGTAAGGAACTCCTTCGCGAAACATCCTATCTTCAAAAGATCCATCTTTTCTATTGATTATCAATCCGTCTACAGCTTTATCGTTGTAAATTTTAGCACTTGTTTCTATGGAAAAATATTTTTTAGCAAGTTTTATAATGTCGCGATATACTTTTTCCGGTTTTTTTTCAAAATTGTAAAGATAAAAAGTTTTTAAATCCATGTCTTCATGTAAAGCGTGAAAAAAATATACTTTTTCTTTTTCCAATGTTTCATACAAAATTTTATTTTCCCCAATCAGTTTTTTACGACAAAACAGCGCATTAAGATTTTTCTTTTGCCAGTTCAATCTTTGGTTTTTATCAAACCCGGTCGGATTGGCTACGGGAAAAATTATCAATTTATTTTTTAATTTTTTAACATTTAACTTTTCTAAAAATTTCAAAATCGCCCAAGGTCCGGCGATTTCATAACCGTGAATTCCGGCGGAAAAACAAACAGTCTTTCCCTTGCCGTTGATGACTATTTTATAAGTTGGATATTCTTTTTTAAAACCAACTCTACCAATTTCTATCAAATCAAGTTTTTTCTTTTTACAAACCGCACTTAATTTTCTTAAGTAATTTTTATAATAGGACATAATTTTCCTGGATCTCCGCCTTTCCCAAAGGGAGGCCGTTGGCCCGCAGAGACGACAGTATTATACCATTTGTAGTCAACAGTCTGAAGTCCGAAGACTATTTCAAATATTTCTGTCCCCACCAACGTAAAAACTCGTTGGCTACTGGCATAGCGGCTGTAGAGCCTTCTTTTCCCTCCTCTATCAACACCGTAACGACTATTTTAGGGTTATTATAAGGGGCAAAAGCTGTAAACCAGGCGTGCGGATCGGCTTTTTTACTCCATTGAGCGGTACCGGTTTTTCCGGCTGCTAAAAATGGTAAGTAGTTGAGCAACTGACAACTGCCGGTTTTCACACATTCGCGCATCCCCTCTCTGACGATGTTAATATTGTTTTCAGAAACAAAACCACTATTTAATATTTGTACAGGAATTTCATAAGTAGTTTTGGCAGTGGTGTCTACCACATATTTTCCTAAATGCGGCCGGATAACTTTGCCGCCATTGGCTATAGCCGCTGTCCAAACCGCAACTTGTAGTGGAGTGGTCAATAAATCTCCTTGTCCAATAGAAAGATTGTAAGTGTCTCCGACATACCAACGTTCTCCTTTGGTTTCCTGTTTCCATTCTTTACTTGGCAAAAAACCGATACTCTCTCCCGGCAAGTCTATGCCCGTGCTTTTGCCAAGATTAAACTCCTGCATATATTTTATTATTTTATCAGCGCCTAATCCGGAAAAATTTTTGTATCCTCCACCGACGTAATAAAAATAAGTATTAACTGACCAAGCAATAGCTCGAATAACATTGGTTGTTCCATGTCCACCTACGCGCCAATCTTTGAAAAACCAATTCCCCACTTCTAATCCTCCACTACTAAGAAATGCTGTAGCACGAGTAACTACCTTTTCTTGTAAAGCTGCAGCCGCCACCACCATTTTTACGGTGGAACCTGATGGATAAGACCCTCCAACCGCACGATTAAACAAGGGGTTATTTTTGTCGTTTAAATATTTACGATATTGAGATACGGAAATACCGCCGGAAAAATCATTATTGTCAAAAGAAGGTAGAGATACCATGGCCAAAATTTCTCCGTTTTGAGGATTCATAGCCATCGCCACACCTTTTTTCAATTTCAATCTTTTTAATTGTTCGGATAATATTTTTTCCATTTTTACCTGAGCTTGCGCGTCTAGAGTTAAAATCAAATTTTTACCCGGAGTCGGCGGTTCTTCTGATAAAACATTTTGTTCTTTCCCTAAAGCATCTACCTCTACTTTCTTTTTTCCGTAAGTGCCTCTCAAATGTTCTTCGTAAGTTTTTTCTAAACCGGATTTTCCCAAGCTATCGGTTGGTAAATATCCTTGACTTCTGAGTTTTTTTAAATCATCTTCGTTGAGTTTTCCCAAATAACCCAATAGATGCGATAAACTTAGTGTTTCCGTTTCTTCTTCCGGATCTCTGTTGAGATAGAGACGTTTAGTACCTTTTTCTATTAAAATCCCCGGTAAATTGGCATTTTCTATGTATAACTTTAAAGCCGTTTCGTAGTCCAAATTTTCTTTTATGACCAATGATTCATAACTGTATGATCCGTATTTATCCAAAATTTCTTGAAATTTTTCTTCCGGTACTCCGGTAATTTCCGTCAATTGCCTGATAATTTCCCCAGCCTTCTCTTTATTTTTTGGAAAATCTTGCGGTACGATAGAAAGCAAAAAACTGGGCACATTTTGCACTAATTGTGTTTGAAAACGATCATAAATAATACCTCTTTCCGCCACTATAGGGCGCAAACGAACACGATTATTTTCCGCCATTTTTCGATAATCATCACCTTTGAATAGTTGTAAATAGGAAACTCTCAGTATTAGTAAAATAATACCGAGAATAATTATTAAGAAAAAATAAAATATTTTTTTACCTTCTAACGACACGCCCAAATGATCTTTGGTGGTGGAAAAAACTCTTTGTTTGCCGGTTTGTTTTTCAAAACCGAAAGATTCTTCCACCCAGGTTTGACGATATTTACCGCGAAGGTCGCCATGGCTGTTGCTAAAAAATTCAAAAAATTTATTCTTCATATGCGACCGACATATTTAGGGTTTAATTTTTTTAACCAAACGGACAGAAATAGGAAAGTTACCATCACAAACAAAGCGGTTAACGCCATTTCATAAGCATAGTCGGCAATTGTTCGCGAAGTATATAAAAAGTTCTTTTTGATAAAAAAATTAAAAATAGAGTTTAATCCTAAAAAATAAATACGATAAATAAACATACTGGCCGCTGCGGCAAGGGTGACAATATAAAAACTGCGGTTAGTTAAAAAGTATGTTAAAAGCCAAACAGTAGTTAGAAGACAAAAATATAAAGAGATTAGAGTTACACCAAAAGACGAAGAGACAAAAAGTTCAAGCCATAAACCGAAAATCAAAGCATACCAGAGAGTCTGTTCTATTTTTTCCATCAATAAAAACAAAAATAGAAAAGCAAATATAATATTGATGTGATCAAAAGGATAAGGTAAAACATTGTTAACCCAAATATGGGCGATGAAAATTCCAGCCAATAAAAAAAAGTTGCTTAGAAATCTGATAAAAAACTTAAACATTTTATTTTCTTAAAACAATACCGATATAAATAAAACGAGTATAATCGGCGCTTGGCGTTAAAATCGCTTGTTGGAAAGGTTGATAAGCTTCATTTTCAATAGCCGCCACCTTGCCTATAAGCAAACCCCGCGGGGTATCTTGTTCCAATCCGGAAGTAACAACCAAATCCCCTATTTTAACCGTTTCATTGCGCGGGATAAAATTCATTCTTACCGATAATCCATAACCGCCCTCCACCACTCCGAGACTTTTTTCGCGATTGATGATGGTAGTTGCAACTTTGCTTTGATTGTCGGAAAGCAAACGAACAATAGATATGTCTTTTTCTGTTTTAATAACTTTTCCTATCAAAATCCCTTCTTCTATTACCGCCGGATCGCCTATTTTAATCCCTTCGTTTTCACCTCGATCGATAATAATGGTTTTTTCCGTACCTTCCAGATTATTACCGATAACTTTGGTTAATAGAATTTCGTATTTATTTTTTTCTTTAAAATTAAGCATTCTTTTTAATTCCATGTTTTCTTCTTCCAATAATTTTAATTTAGCTTCATTTTCGTCTCTTTTTTGTAAAGTTAATTGAGCAACGCGATAAGCGTTGAAAAATTGTTCGCGATTTTGAAAAAATTCATAATCATCTTTTATTTTGACGCTAAATTCGCCACTTTGTCGAATAAAAGGGATAAATATTTGGCGCAATGATTTTTTGGCAAAGTTTAACCAGCCCAGGTAATTAAAAAAAACGAGGAATAAAATTATTCCTCCGACGGCAAATGTTGCTTTTTGAACATTGCTTTTACGCATATTTAATTCAAATTATCCTGACTAGGAAAAACAGCTACAGTTTGCAATAACTCTTCATCGTCAAGTAAAACTCCGCAACCGCGCACTACAGCGGTAAGCGGATCGTCGGCAACACGCACCGGAAGTTCGGTGGCCCTGGAAATAAGTTGGTCTATACCGCGTAATAAGGCTCCCCCGCCGGTTAATAGAATTCCGCGCTCGTGAATATCGGCGATTAATTCAGGCGGGGTAACTTCCACCGTGGCTTTAATATCGTCAACTATGGCTTTCAGAGAATGACTGAGCGCTTCGCGAACTTGTTTATCGTTGATAACCACTTCTTTTGGTAAACCAGTCACCATATCACGACCGCGCATCGGAAATTCCATGCGTTCAGAAAGTTCTACAGCTGAACCGATTTTAATTTTTATTTCCTCGGCCTGTCTTTCTCCTACCAATAGGTTGAAATTATCTCGAGCGTATTGCATGATATTTTGATTGAATTCGTCACCAGCTATTTTGATGGACTTACTTTTCACGATTCCGGAAAGAGAGATCACGGCTATTTCCGTAGTACCGCCGCCGATATCTATAATAAAATTTCCTACCGGATCTTTTACCGGCATGCGCGAACCAATAGCCGCAAGCATCGGCTCTTCCACTATATAAACACTGGCGGCTCCGGCATTAAAAACCGCATCACTTACCGCTTTACGTTCCACCTCGGTCAAATCAAGCGGTGCGCCGATAACCACTTTTGGACGAGCGATAAAACCGACATTGCCGGCATTAATTTTTTCAATATAATAAGTAATCATTTTTTCCGTAACTTCAAAATCGGAAATAATCCCGTTAGTCAGCGGTTTAGTGGTTAGGATATAAGGCGGAGTTTTGCCGATCATATCTTTGGCTTCATTACCCACCGCCAAAATTTGCTCGGTTTTGGTGTTAACCGCTACAACCGAAGGCTCGTTTACCACAATACCTCGGCCTTTGAGATAAATCAAAGTATTGGCCGTTCCCAAATCAATACCCAGCTCCTTACGAAATTTGTTAAAAATTTTATCAAACATAAAATCCTTTAGGTTTCTTTACGTGTAAAAATTATCCCCTCAAAAGTTAAATAAAAGAAAACGATTAATACAAAGGTTAGCCAGGTCAAGAGTTCTTCTTTTGCCAGATATAAAATACCCATGATCAAGCAGGCAAAAAATAATGCTTGACGAAAAATTTTCTTAATCTGACGAAAAACAATTTCATCTTCCTTGTACTTTATTTTTTTTGTTAAAATTGCTATAAAAGAAAAACCTCCCAAAAGCCCCATAAACAAACTGGAAAAGAAAAAAATCAAAGGCAAGGTAGCATTAACAGTGGGGTCAAAATTCAATATTACTAAAATACATATAGTAAAACAAAGCGCTGAGCCCAAGCCTATAGAAAATAGATATTCTTTTAAGTTCATAGTAAATTGATTTTAACAGAAAAAAACCACTTTTGGCAAGTTAAGAAATAGTCCTAATCCCGGTAATTTTAATAGAAGTATTTTTTTCTCTTATTTTAGCCAAAATACTGTTTTCATTAAGCTTGATTTCAGAGGCGACTACCGGACTTTGACACCAAATATATAAAATATTGTTTTTTACATAACGGGCTTGCAAAAAGTCTGCGGATTGTTCTCCAAAAATATCAAGAAGTATTTTATTGGCATCCTCCACAGTCAAACTGGCCCCGGCACTGCGTAAAACCGGAGTTTCTTCCATCTTGTCTTTAAGAATTGAAAACAATGATTTCATATTATTCTCTAAATTCGCAAATATCTTTGAAATCGCAATATTGGCAAACAAATTTTCCGGGTGTGGCTTCAAAATTACGCGCATTAATATTTTCTATGGTAGAAATAATTTTTTCTTGAATTTTTTCCAAGTCTTTGGCGGTACCGATAAAAGTTAACTCGCTTTGATCTGAAAGATAAAGATATGATAAGGCTGAAACTTCGCCGATCTCTTTGAATTCCGGCAGAGAATTAAAGACCAATTGATAAATTAAAAGTTGATTTTTATCGTCGGTTTCCAATTTTTCTTTGGGTTCGCCTGTTTTATAATCAATAATTTTGAGTTTTCCTTCCGGGGTTTTATCTATCCTATCTATTCTGCCGGATAGTAGATAAGGACCAACTTTGTATTTGAAACTTTGCTCTAACGCCAAAGGAACTGTCCAATTTTTTTCATTATGACGATAATAATCGCGCAAAATTTCTTTACCGCGCAAATAGTAATCTTCTTTTTGTTTGGCGCTTTTATACCATTCATCTATAAAAGATTCTTCATAAATTTGTAATAATTCTTCCAGACTCGGGACTTTTAAACCGTTTGTTGAAGCGATATTTTTATCCGGCAATCCAAACAAACTCTCTTGCTTGACGGAATTCAGTTCTTTGAGAAGTAAATAAAATTTTTGCAAAACCGTATGCATAGTTTGACCGAAAGAAAATTGCGGCCCACCTTTGGTTTGCAGTTGTAAAATATTTTTCAATTTATATTGATAAGGGCAACTCTGATAAGCGCTGATTTGCGAATAAGAAAAACTTTTGGGTAAATCATAAACAAACTCGCCTTTTTCTTCTGTGGGTTTATCAGGCAGTGAAATTAATGAACTTCTGGTTTCCTTTTTCTCATATTTATTTGCTATATACCCCAGTTCATTTAAGAATCTGCTGATTTTTTTATCTCGCGCTCCGCCATAATCGTCGCTTGAAAGCAGATAGAGTCTTTCTTTGGCGCGAGTGACGGCAACGTAAAACAAACGTCTTTCTTCCTGCAGATGATAATCTCCTTCGGGCATTTGTTCGTGTAATAAAGGTATCGGCATTTCTATAGCTTCACCTCTTCTGCGTGCCGGAAATCTATCCTCTACCAGATTGACTATAAAAACATACTTAAATTCAAGCCCCTTGCTCATGTGGGCGGTCATGATATTGACGGAATCGGGAGTGTCCACCGGTTGTTTGAGTACACCCAGATCACCGGCATCAAGTACATCGCTAAAATGCGCGATGAAATCTGCGATTTTGGCGCCAGGCACTATTTTTTCAAAATTTTCTATATAATCAAAATATTGTTTGAGCTGATAAATGCGACGAATAATTTCTCTGTCCCCCTGTAGTTCTCCTTGGGTTAAATATTTCAGATAACCGCTGGTTTCCAAAAAATTATATAGCACCCTGGTCGGTTTTTCGCTTTTTTGTTGCTTCATTCCTTCGTGTAAAAATTCTAAAATCAGATTGAATATTTTTTCACCTTCTTTACTTAACTGATATTCTTTTCCCAATTTGAGAGCTTCGTAATAAGATCTGGTTTTGCGTTTGGCAAAAAATAGCATTTTTTGTAAATCATTTTCACTCAAATTCAAAAACGGTAAACGCAACAATCTATAAATAGCGGTGTTTTCATGATAACCGTCAATAGCTTTGAAAAAATTGTAGCAATCCAACACTATTTCTTGTCGGAATAAACCGCTGCTACTGAGAAATTCAAAAGGCACGCCGACATTTTGCAGTCGGTTCAAAAACGGTTCAGCGTGATTATTGGCGCGAACCAAAATGGCAAAGTCGTCCCAAGTCGCCTCTTTGTCTTCTTTTTTCAATCGCACAATTTCATCAACTGTAAATTTTACCTCGTCGTCAAGTGTCGCTTGGTGGACATGAAGTACTTCACCTTTTTTTATTTCTCCTTTGGCCACTAATCTTTTATCAATATTTAATTTTGTTTCCAACCTATCGGGGTTGTTGTGAACGATGCTTTGATAAGCTGTATCCAAAATTTTTTGTCCGGAACGATAATTTTCCGTCAACACTACTTCTTTACTTTTTGGGTAATCTTGTTTGAAACGTAAAATATTGGAAACGTTTGCTCCGCGAAAAGCGTAGATGCTTTGATCATCATCCCCGACCACCGTCAATTGCGCTCCCCCGCTACAAAGCAGTTTTACCAATTCATATTGAGCGTAATTCACATCTTGAAATTCATCCACCAAAATATATTTAAATCTTTGGTGAAATTGTTGCAAAATATTCTTTCTTTTTTTGAAAAGTTCAACCGCATAATAAAGCAGATCACCAAAATCCAGAGCATTACTGTCAAGCAAAAGCTGGTTGTATGTATGATAAGCGTCGGAAAGTTCGGTCAAACGAGTTTTTTCTTCTACCTGTAAATTATCTTTATCCAAACGCAAATTTTCTGCGTATTCCAAATATTCTCGCGGAGAAATAAGTTCGTCTTTACATTTACTGAAATGTTTTATCAATTCATGTAAATGTCGAACCGGATTGCCCAGTGGTCGATAATAATCCAGATTAAACTTGTCCAGATTTTTTTTCATGAGCAACCAGGCATCGGTTTCGGTCAAAATTTTAAATTGATTGGAAAGGCCGATATCCAAACCGAAATTTTCCAATACTCTTTGCGCAAAAGCGTGAAAAGTGGAAATTTGCATATCCGCATAACCGATAGACAGTTTTTCATCCAGTCTCTCTTGCATTTCTCCGGCCGCTTTTTCATTGAAAGTCAAAGCCAAGATATTCTCCGGTTTAGCCAGATTATTTTCCAAAAGATAACGTATTTTTTCCGTAACCACTGTAGTTTTACCCGTTCCCGCTCCGGCTACAATCATCAGAGGTCCGTCTACATATTCTATCGCGGTTTTTTGCGCTTTATTTAAAGTATTTTTTGTCATAAATTATAAATTTTATTGTCTTTATCATAGCGTAAAAAACCAAAAAAGACAACTGTTTAAAATAATATATAAAAATAAAAATCCCCGGGATTGTCCCGGGGTTAAATTTATGACATTTCTATACTGTCTGTCGGTTCAGTATGTCCGCATTTACCACAAACATAATACTGACCTTTCACAGTCGTTTTGCTTAAACAAACACGACAAACGGTAGAATCGTCACTATCTTTGACAGGTGTTACTTTACCGCAATTACTACAGCGGTAATAAAGTTTTTTAGCCTTTTGACGAAGCAATGCCTTTTCTACAGAGGACTCCATGGTAGCGAAATTTGCAGTTTCATAACCTCCTTCCGCTTTCAAATTTGGGAATTCCCCTATCAAAACAGCACTACCGCCACAGTCACATTTTTTGATATCAATTTCAGCATCCTGTTTTTTGAGAGTTTGGTAATCCAAATCCTCGATTTTTTTTTCAGTAATCCCAACCATATTCTTCCTCCTTTCTTTTTCTCTTCGAATTGATAAAAAGACAAAAATGATACAAGGGCGGTCCGATGATCATAGCTATTTTTATCAAAATAACAAAAATAACAATTGTCACCACGCCAAGAAACCTCAACATCAACCTTCCGAAATTTTTACACATCCTTTCTTTCTCCTCTTAACAAAATTGATAAATTTTTCCAATCCTTTGATCAAAAAAAATACGATAAATGCCGATAGTACAGCACATATTGCCATGAAAATTACCAAAAAAATCAAAATTCCTTTTATGATTTCCAAGATAACACCTCCGTTTATTTGTTAAAGAACAATATTTATATAACGCTTAATTTTAGCCTATTTTACAAATTTTGTCAAGTTTGATAATAAAAACCCCCTCATGAAAATGAGGGGTAAAAGTTTTTTGAAGAACCTACTGTTCTTTTTTAAAGAACCAAAAGATTTCCATGCCGGCACGACCTATTGCTCCTGTAATAATCAGCAAAATGCTCAAAGCCGTGATACCTCCGACCAAAGCTATACCGACAACGTGCTCTTCCCAAAAATACTTGAACTTTTCTTTCATCTTTACCTCATTTAAAAAGTTGTTTATCTATATTTTATTTTATTATGCGATTTTGTCAAATAAAAAAGAAAGGCGGTTCTCCTTGACAGAATAATGTGAAAACATCATTCCAGGAAAAACCGCCTAAAGAGCTACCCTGTTGCATGTTGAAGATTCGCCTCCTTAAATTCAGAGAATTGTTTTACAGAAAATTGCATACTGCAATCTCTGCATTGGTAGCCACACCTGATAGAAAAGATCGGTTTGACCAGCATAACCAGTCCCTTGTGAGCTTGGTGTGAAAGTTCACTCAGGACGATGTTGGCACGGCATTGTTCCAAGGGCCCGCCGCACGAAGGGCACCTTTTTGTTTTTTCCGGTTTCATTTTTACCTCCCCCGGAAGTTGATAAAGGGCCTCTTTTGGCTTTTCTTTATCTTATTTGTATTATAGCAGTTATCTTAAAAAAATCCAGTCTTGACATTTTTTTAAGACCCTGATAGTATCTTCTAATTGTTCTTTAGAAGCCCGCGCAGCCAGCGGGATTACCAGTCCGGAACAGTAATGGGAATACCGAGATTTCCAAGATCCTAGGTCACTTGGAATGTTTTAACCTCCCCTAGCAAAGACGGATAGGCAAATGTAATGGCTGTACCTTTTCAGCTGTCGTCCGTGAC